>Ga0315336_1001166_pt1 | contig 55512 bp, 42 predicted proteins | sample ASW5metaG_FD_204512 | JGI IMG/M metagenome (GOLD analysis project Ga0315336, IMG submission 204512) | Ammonia-oxidizing marine archaeal communities from Monterey Bay, California, United States - ASW #5 | ecosystem: Environmental > Aquatic > Marine > Intertidal zone | place: USA: California...
TGTGCAACAACGCCGGAGCGCACCATTGTTGTGCCTACGCCTTATCGTGCACTGTTTTTGACGCTTCTGTCGGGCGCGTGCTATTCAAGACGGCACTCGCGATGCCCTTGCCGATCTCTCCGGAGGCACTTTTCACTAGGCTGACTATGACGACACCAAACAGAGTCGTTACCGACATCAAAGCGACAGACCAGTATCGCCGCAACGTCTCGACAAACGATGTGTCCGGCTTGTCAGGAATAGCAGTCACAAGAGAGTAGGCTTCCTCAATTAGTCTTTCGGCGGACAGATTTTCGCTACTCTCGGGGGGACTTCCTTCTATTTGGTCGACAGTTCGAGCGAGCTTTCCGAGGAACGCCACTCGAGTATGCTCCGTCCTGATCCCGTCGATCAACTTGTGGGCGCTCGAGACGGCGTCTGCCTTGCCTTTTGGCCATATTTTTTTCTCGGCTGTCGGTCCGTTGAGGGCTAACGTGTTCCTACCGGCAATCTCGCCAATCTGAGCATTCGCCAATCGTAGTAGCGCGTAATCGTGGTCGTATGTGTCGACGATGTGTGATGTCGACTCCAAAGCACCATCAACATCCCCAATCGACATTTGAGCGTCGGCAATGCGAAATAAAGCACGTGCCTTTCCTCGCAGCTCGTTGTCGCCAGGCTCCCCGATGAGGCCGGGATTCCGATCGGAATCTACGTCCGAATCTCCGAGGAATGAAATTCGTGGCCTTCCGGCATCTACTGACGATTCTGCCGACGGATTCAACAACAGAAGTATCATTACGCCACCCAGAAGCCCGGCCGCAGCCCCAACGCCCGTGCTCATTGTCGACTCGACGGATCGATCTTGCTTCGTTCTGTTCATCTATTCGAGTAGCCTTCCGTCGTGATGCGCGCGGACCGTCTGCGTTCGCTGATTGATCTGTCTTCCGTTGCCTAAGGTGAGTAATCTGTACTCTCTGGCGAGTTCGAATCGTTGATGCGTGTGATGTCGCAAGAATCGATAAAGCTCTTGCCATGAGTCTACTTGAGTCGGGAGCGCTGTTAGCGTCTCGTCGAAGATCGTTGCACCCCAACTTCGAGCCAAGAGCGTTGTAAAAAGAGACCCGTTGGTCACGGCGACTTGACCGTTTGTCAACCACAAGTACTTGCTCAAGGCATATTCGCGCGGACTTGACGAATTCAAAATAAATTCACCATGCGACGCGAAGAATAAATCCTGAAACAGTGTGGACACTTCATCTGTTGTGGAGACGTCGGCTGGCCCTGGAGCGGGAGCAACGTTTACGTCCCCTGGATGTGTCTGGCAACAGTCCAAAACGGACACGGTCAACCGGGCGCCTTTGCCGAGAAGAGCGTTTCGAACGTCTGAAAAGTAGAGGCGATTGCCTTGATCTGCCGGTGGTGTGAAGAACGATCCGTTCTGGTAGTATCCATGCCCCGAATAGAAAAAGAAGAGCGCATCGTCCTCGCTCACATTGAGATCGCGGATCGTTTGCGATGCTCCGTCTCGGGACCATCCGTTGTCTTTGAGAATGTGAATGTCCAGTCGGTGGGGTGGCACGTTTCGTCGTAGAGCCGTCTCTAGCATTTTCGCATTCGTCTGCATATCACGCTTGATCTCGCCGGAGAGTGTATCGACGGCGATTATTGCCACGAGGCGCCCGTCAGCCAATGCAGAATGACTAAGGGATGCAACGCAAAACACAAGTGTCAAAATGAAACGAGCAACGTACATGTGGCGAGTCTCCTTTGATTTAACTCGACGTTGATGGCACACTCCAGAACATATTAGCTGCGGTTGTCACAAGGCTGATCTGTAACCGAGATATCCCAGACGGATTCTGCTCCGACCACACTAGCAATGAATTGAGTCGACGATATCCGGTTTGCGTCAGCTGATGTGTACGCGACAGGCCGTCCGGTGGCGGGACTCGCCTGTGTGGAGTCAAGGCTTGGATAAGCGGCATGGTGCCATCTTTGGGAAGCGCATCCGCGATACTCGGCAGAACGAACGCTGCGCGCGGTCGTTTTGAGAAAACGTCGCTCGGGAGATGGGGTCGCGAGTGCGATCCGAGCGACGAACCTAAGCTATCCGAGTCGTACTAGGATTTCAACTTATTACTAGGATTTCGACGACTTTTTGACGAAACTCTTTCTAGACCGTACATCCATGATGATCGTGCAGTGATATCGATCTTATATTGAGTGTTCCATAGTACATTCGTTACCGAGTGTTCCGGCGTACATTCGTTCCGCGGGGACGTCAGCGACTCCCGACTTCAGAAAACACGTTGCCCGTGAATGCGCAAAGTACCCGGCGCATGTTCACGCGCCGGTGTGGCACATCGAATGCTCCTCTAACGGCACGTAACCGGCAAGAAATGTTACACGTCGCGGCGCTTTCGCGACATGAGCGCGGTGGCTTGATCGTCGCCGTTGAAGTTTTCGTTTTTGGGATCCCAGACGAGGTCGCGGCCGAGCATGAGTGAGATGTTGCACAGGTGACACGACGTCATTGTGCGATGATGCGTCGCAACGTCGGAAATCGGTTGTTGGCGATCTTCGAGGCATTCGAAGAAGTTGGACATGTGGTTGCCGGGCTTCTTGCCTTTGTAGAGCTCGGCAACTCTGTCATCGATGTCCTTGTTGTCGGCTTCGGTCAGATCGTCGACCGGTTTGCCTTCCAGCTTGCCCCGGTTGACGAAAATACGGCCCGCATCGCCTTCGAGCAGAATGCCGTTGCCGAAATCGGTCCGATCGTCGTCACGCTTGTAATGGTGACTGACGTTGAGCACCGAGCCGTTGGCGAATTCGAGGTCGATGCTGAATTCGGTGGCAGTGTTATAGCCGTTGGGCAGAGTGGCCTGACCGTCAAGGAAAGCCGCCCAGTTGAAGTCGTCCGGGACGATCGGCGGGAACTTGCCCTTCGAGCTGACCTTCGTCGGCCCCGAATGGTCGAATCCGAGAGCCCACTGAGCGATGTCGATGTGGTGGGCGCCCCAGTCGGTCATCTTGCCGCCTGAGTATTCGAACCACCAACGGAACATCCGTCGTCGCTGTTCGGAATATTCGGCTTTGGGTGCGGGGCCGACCCACATTTCCCAATCGAGGTCGCTGGGCGCGGGGCTCGATTCGAACGGGCCTTCCGACGGACCGCCACCGATGGCCACGTAGGCGTTGACGTTTTTGCCGAGCCGTCCGCTTTGTACCATCGCAATCGCTTTGAGGAATCGCGAATCGTTCTGGCTGCGTTGTTGGGTTCCCACCTGAAACACGCGGCCCGTTTCTTCGACGACGCGGCGGACGTCGATTCCTTCCTGAATGGTGAGCGTCAGCGGCTTCTCGCAATACACGTCGCACCCGGCTCGCATGGCAGCGATGGCGATCGGCACGTGCCAGTGGTCGGGTGTGCCGATCGTGACGACGTCCGGCTTTTCCTTTTCCAACAGGTCGCGGTAATCGCGATAGAGATTCAGCTTGTTGTCGAAATCATTGTTGAATTCCGCCGTGTGCAGGTCGTCGACGTCGCAACAGGCAATCATCTGGCCAAGCCGAGCTGCGTTGCGGGCAATGTTGCCCCCCTGGTTGTATCGGCCTCGGCTTCCGCCCACGCCGATCGCGGCGACGGTGGGTTTGCCATTGAGATTTCCGCCGAATGCGGAGTTTTTCGTCCAGATGAGCGGTGTGGAAGCGATCGCTCCGACTGCGGCCGAGCGTTTGAGGAATTCACGTCGTGTTGTGTTCATGAAAACTCTTTCCAGGAATAGGGCGGGGCCGATCGAACAACCTTTCATATTTTATAGTGACCCAAAGTGGGACCGCAAGCAACCGGTGAGCGACCATGAAACCCATTTCAGAGCCGAAAACAGCAACGAATTCAAAGGTCGAGACAGACCCGCCGGCGTAGTTATCACCCAGTCAAATGCTGATTGCACCTTACGCAGCTTGTGTGTCGCTTCAAAACGCCAATGGCGTCGGCGCCATCAAGCCCTCGAAGGCGACAAAACGAGCACGCAAAGCCGACGCGTCGCGGTGACGGCGACTCAGCATCGTCGCGCATGACGTTTATTACGAACGACAGGACGTGAATTGAACTTACGCCGACGAGGTGTCAGAATACAGTTGCCGCGTTAATAAAGTGTCGAGATCGGCCGTACGTGCTGGCGACCGATGATCGCGGGTGGATTCCGTTGACCCAGCGGCAATCGTCACCGGCAGCACTATTCGGGTTACATTTTCTGTCGAGAACGAACGCGGATGGCATTGTGGCACTGCATGATGGTTTTGTCGCTGTCATCGCTTTTTGAAGATGAATTGAAAGCATTCGAAGATCAAGGGCAGGGGACACTCTGAACGTCGAAAGCGTTCTTAGGCGTCCGAGCACGGGACCGTCGGGAAGTGCTGAGCGCTGCGTCCGGCATCGATTCAGGCCGATATGAAACACGTCAGCGCCGATCAACATCTCTCGCCGACAGACGATGGCGCGCAGCCTCGTTGCGAACCTGCTGGAGATTCGCTCTACGGACTTCGGATCGAATCGATCGTCACCGCGACCGATGTGCTTATCGACGTTCCTGAATGTCCTGTCTGCCAGTGTCAGCGGGCGCGGCCGCGTTTCAGCGTCGAGCAGTTCGAGTCGCGGGTGGTCGAGTGTGTCGAATGCGGTCTGGGAAGACTTCACCCACTGCCCACTGCCGACGAACTCATGGCGCTATACCCTCTCGCGTACTATGGAACAGCGGGATCGAAATTTCGCGGCTTGGTCGAGATCATGGTTCGGATCGTCGGCGCGCGCCAATCCCGCTTTCTTGCTCGCCATATTCCGCCCGGTGGCCGCGCTTTGGATGTCGGATGTGGCCGAGCCGTTGCGTTGAGCGCACTACACGCCAGGCGAATCGAGCCACACGGATTCGATGTCGTGCCGCACGCTGTCGAGGGCCTCGACCCCCGCATTCATGTTCGCGTTGCTCCGTCTCTAGTAGAAGCGAATTACCCCTCCGGATTTTTCGACGGAGTGATCGTCTGGCATGTGCTAGAACATGTTCCTGACCCTGGGGTGCTGTTGCGTGAAGTCCACCGCATCATGAAGCCGAACGGCGTACTGATAGTTGCCGTGCCGAATTTTTCCAGTCTCCAGGCGCGCTGGGCCGGTGCTGACTGGTTTCATCTGGACCTGCCACGTCATCTGTTTCATTTTCCGCTGGCAGCGTTGACACGATTGGTCACGGATTGCGGATTTACGTGCGACGCGGGACACCACTTTTCGCTCCGACAGAACCCATTTGGTTGGGTCCAGAGTGCACTCAATCGAATTCCGTGGCTGCCGCGGTGTGGGCTCTACGAGCTTCTTCACCGTCACAGTGCGCGCGACCGTCTTCCTTTTACGCCGGCCATTCGATTTCAATTACGATTGGCCTATTGGCTATTGATGCCGCTGGGGCTGTTGTTGAGCATCGTCGCCGCTGCCGCACGTAGCGGGGCGACTGCCCACATTGTGGCGCGGCGCAAATGACGCGTCGGCCGTGCGTGCCGGACGCTTTCAGATCACGAAGTAGGCGGCGTACGCGAACACGCCGGGTGCCACGCTCTCACGCAACGCGGGTGAGCATGTCTTCGCGACGGCAACGCAGTTTCATTGGGAACACACATTCATTGGCTGCACTGGGTTCAATGGCAGCACTGGGCATGCTTGCCTTGGCTCTCGCCGATAAGAGCATGGCAACGGGCGCGGGTTCATTTTCGAATCGTGGCCATCGCTTCGCTTAGACCACGCCACCCGTCCGCGATCATTCGCTGGTTTCCTGCACGAACTCGATGCCGAACTTTTGGCCAATGGCTACCATTTTCTCCATATCCGGTGGCTGATCCGGTGGGAGTGTGGCGAATTCCTCGACAAACTTCTCAAACCCGGCCGGTTGGCAGACCACCAAGAGCTTCCCAGGCGTATCTCCAACATTTTGGAATCTGTGCGGGATGCGCCGGGGCGCCATGAGGAACGATCCGCTCTTTGCCCGAGTGATACTGCCGCCGATGCGGAATTCAAATTCCCCATCAAGGATGTAAAATGTTTCGTCTTCCCGCTCGTGCACGTGGGGTGGTGGCCCGGCTTGCGGCGGCGTGATCGTCTCGATGGCGGTGAATGCTCCCTCGGTATCTTCACCGCCGACTTTGATCGTAATCTGGTCACCACCAATGACGTTGAAGGTGTCACCTCCACCCGGCACGACGTACTTCTGTTTGACTGTCATGACTCTCTCCGGTAGCGATGTTGTTCACGAAACAGGCGCCAATTGCTTCCAAGAGGTATAGACTTTTCACGCCTGATCGCCAAGCCCTCCGAACTGGTCGCTCGGCTTGAGGAATGGAACGTCTGTGCAAGTCTGGTGCGCCGGTCGATTTCGTCGCCGTAGTTAAAGGCGTCCTGCCAAGTACCGTCGGCGTGCACTACTGGCGCGGGGTGCCATGCCCTCACGCAACGCGGGTGAGCATGTCTTCGCGACGCCAACATAATTTCGAACGCAGCGCCGGGCATGCTTACCCCGGCTTCCACCGATGACAGCATGGGACCGGGTCCATTATCGAATCGTGGCCATCGCCTCGCTTAGGCCATGAAACCCGTCGCCGCGGCGAAAGACATCCTGCCAATTACTATCCACGTGCGCCACTGACTCGGGCGAGGTTGAAGGCGAGTGGGACCAGCGATACGATTTTTGTATGTCACTCTACTTAGCCCCCAATGAAGATGTCGTGCCTACGCCGGGGAAGTCCGCGATCAAGGAAGTCCGCGCGTATGTTTCCCGCAGCACAGAATACGGCGCAAGCGACGTTCACGACACGCCGGACACGCATTGGATCATGGGCCTGCCTGATGCCGACGGTGACTGGGACCACGAGACCACGCACCCGCCGATCACCAACCCAATGTCCCGGTTCCCGAAGTATTCCGGATCCCGCAGTTCATGGGGCGTCGCGCGCGTGCCCACGGTCATTGTCGAGATCGAAGACGACGAGGGACGAGTCGGTGTTGGAGCCAGCACTGGCGGGGAAGCGGCCGCCTTCATTATCGAACGGCATCTCTCGATGTTTGTGGAGGGACAAAACGTCCGCGACCGTTCTGTGATGTGGGAGCAGATGTGGCGGGCCTCGATCCATTACGGCCGCAAGGGCCTCGGCGTGCATGCGATTTCCGCTGTAGACATTGCCTTGTGGGACCTCGCCGGCAAGACGCTCAACGAGCCCGTATACAATCTCATGGGCGGCAGGACGATGCAGCGCGTGCCGGTTTACGCTACGACCTCCCGCCCTGATCTTGCCAAAGTTTTGGGTTTCCACGGTTCGAAAGTGCCGTTGCCGTACGGCCCGAGCGCCGGCTCGGAGGGTATGCGGAAGAATGTTGAGTTCATCGGTCGCTGGCGGGAAAAGGTCGGTCCGGATTTTCCCCTGATGCTCGACTGCTATATGGCGCTCGACGTTCAATACACTACGGAGTTGGCTCGCGTTCTGGAGCCGTTCAATCTGAAGTGGATCGAAGAGCCGTTGATGCCGGACGAATACATTGCGCATGCCAAGCTCGCCAAAAGGCTCGAGAGCCTAGGCACAAGCACCTACTTCGCCACCGGCGAACACGAATACACCGGCTACGGCTTCCAACAATTGATCGAAGCCGGTGTGGGATTGCTGCAGCCCGACGTGATGTGGATGGGCGGCCCGACGGAGTTTGCAAGAGTCGTTGCGCAAGCCAGGGCGCAGGCGGTTGCGGTGGTGCCGCATGGCTGCGGCGTCTACGGCTATTACATGGCGATGGCCTTCGATCACATCAACTTAGCGGAGTTCGTGATGATGAGCGAGAAGGCGGACAAGATCGAACCCAATTTCGGCACGCTGTTCAAGAATGAGCCGCTGCCCGAGGCGGGGTACATCACGCTACCCGACACACCGGGGTTCGGTCTCGAACTGAATCGGGACGCGCTGAACCTGGTACGGCCTTACGAGCGTTGAAGAGGCGTTCACGGCCTACACAAGAAACGGGATATCGAAAGCCCCATTCTGCGGCGACGTCCGGCGCGATTGAAGCTGAAATACGAGTATTTGAGTCGTAACGGCTTCGCGGGGCGCGCTTGAGGCCACGCCACCTGTCGCCATTTGCGTCACACGCTGTCGGATAATGAAATTGGCAGCGTACGCGAATGTGCTCCAGCAGATTGTCGCAACACGGATGGCGGCGGAATGTTTGTCGCGTGCGCGACGTCGAGTTTTCTAGACGTTTTCTGTTGACATCGTTCATTGGCGCGTGTAACGTCTATAAAACTAGACGAATGACAATGCTCACGTACAAGGAACACAACGATGGCCCGGCCGGCATCTCGTTACCCGACGGAACTGGAGCTGCAAATTCTAAAACTACTGTGGCCCAGTTCGCCGCTATTGGCGCGCGACGTGCAACAGCTACTAGCCGAATCGGGCCGCGATCTCGCCAAAACGTCCGTGATCACCACGCTGAACACGATGGTCGATAAGAAGTACCTCAGGCGTAAGAAGCGGGGCAACTCGTTCCTGTTCTCGCCGCGTATCAGTGAAGAGGAAGTGTCGGAGCGGGTTCTCGGTGACGTGGTCGACCGCGTCTTTGACGGTTCCACGGCTGCCGTGCTGGCGACGTTGTTTGACGTTACGAGCGTCAACGACGACGACCTCAAGGACCTGCGACGGATCATCAATCGAAAATTGAAGGAAACATAGCGGCAGCGAATTGTGGAGCAGGGCGACGATTTCCACGAAATACATTTGAGGCGGTCTTACAGCCCTCTGATGAGTGACGCATGTCCTTCGTTTGTGGAGTCACATTCAACGACAACCGAGTTTCGAGACGTCCACTTCGTTTAACGCGAGGCGAGATCAATGAACATGCTGGCATGGCTTGATGAATCGTTTTCGCTGCGATTGGCGGAGACGCTACTTCATTTTCATTGGCAGGGGTGTGCGATCGGGTTGATCGCGATCGTTGTCGGACGAGTCTTCCGGAGGGCCTCTGCGAACGTGCGGTATTCGCTCGACGTCGCGGCGATGCTCGTGCTGGTTTCTTGTGTGCCGGTCACGTTTTCGCTGATTGACGTTCAGCCTCCGGCTTTCGTCCGCGTGGATTTTCCAAAAGCATCGACTGATCGAGCCGATCAAGCAGCTGGCACGATCATCAAAACGGGCGCCGCATCCGCCGTTGTGCAGGATCAGGCCCCAACGTCGTTGACGAGCAACACGAGTGTTTCACCGACAGCCGTTGCGCCGAGCAGTTGGTGGGGCGGGATCGGAGCAGCTCTCGGGCGCTGGTCGTCTTGGCTGAACCGATCGGCACGGTACTTGACGGCCGCCTATTTCGTCGGCGCGGGGTTAATGCTGATTCGCTTGGCGGTAGCGCTACGGGGTGGTCGGCAACTGAGCCGATCCGCCATGCCCATCGGCCCCGGCTCGCTATTGACGATGGTCCAGCAGCAGGCGCGACGGATGGGCATGAAGGTCGCCCCGGCGGTGGCCTACTGCGAACAGATTTCGGTTCCGATTGTCGTCGGAATCATTCGCCCGACGATTCTACTTCCTGCGGCTCTAATAATCGGTTTGTCGCCTCATCAATTGGAATCGCTGGTCACACACGAATTGGCCCACATACGCCGCTTCGACCTGTTTGTGATCCTACTTCAAAGGCTCACGGAGTCGCTGCTCTTCTTTCACCCGGCGGTTTGGCTGATCAGCGGCCGGTTGAGTTCCGAGCGGGAGAGCGCGGCGGACGACATCGTTGTCGCGACCGGGTTTCGGCCCATTGACTATGCCGACGCGCTGCTGCGAATGGCCGAGTTGTCCCATTCGCTACGTAGCGTACCGGAAGTCGAGCGCGGCGTCGTGCTGGCGGCATCGGGTGAGAAACCTTCTGAGTTAAGGCGCCGCATCGTACGTTTGATCGGCGGCGATGATCGGCCGAAACTCCGTTTGACGCGTCTCGGCTTCTCGATGTTCATGGCGGTCCTGGCACTGGCTGCGTTTTCACCATTGTTGGTGCAGGCGTGGGAGTCGCGAGACAACAGCGTCGCCAAGTTAGACAGGGCCACGCCGACACGCGCGTTCGGCAACCGCTGGAACGTAAAAGTTCGAGCCGTCGACGAGACAACCGGCGCGCCAATTCCGAATCCGAGGGTTTTCGTGCAGCTTGGGAAGGTTGTCACGTCGTTTGACGGAGATACTAACGGCGAATATACGGCGGTCATTCCCTCGCGTACGCCTCGATATTGTTACCTCAGAATCCGTGCTAAGGGCTACACGCCCATGGAGGCGTTCTGGAGCCAACGTCGCGGTCAGCCGCCGGATGCCTTGCCGGAGGTCTTTACATTTTCGATGGCCAAAGCAATGTCCGTCGGTGGCGTTGTCGTTGATGAAGATGGCAAACCGATCGCCGGCGCCACGGTCCTATTTAGCGCGGGCGATCGTAAGTCTCACCCCTCCCGGCGCGCCGTGCAGTCGTTCTATGACGAAAAGTACATCACTGACGCCAAAGGTCGATGGACTTGCGCCATCGCCCCTCCGAAGATGAGCGGAGGCTCAATCAATGTCGCACACCCCGACTTCGCGGTCGACACGTCGACCATGAGCGTTGATCACCAAATCGAGCAGATCAAACTCCAGACGCACAGTTGGACGCTCAAGCGCGGTTTCATCGTCCGCGGTCGCGTGACCGACCCCGGCGGCAACCCGGTCGAGGGAGCGATCCTGGCGATCGGCGAGTTGAATGGATATCCACACAAGGGACCGTTTCCAGCGACGGACGAGGATGGTCGCTATACGTTCGAGCGAGTCGCCTCACGAAACTTCGAGGTCCCCGTCAGCAACGATCAACCCAATCGTAAGACGATCACCGTCGTCAAGCCGGGCTTTGCGCCCATGATGCAGTCGATTCCCGGGTTCGGCCCCAATGCGGTGGTGCCGCCGGATCCCCAGGAGCGGATCGTCGACTTTCAATTGCAGCGCGGCGAAACTGTTCGCATTCAGGTTGTCGATTCCGACGGGAAACCGCTCCAAGGTATCAGGGTGCTTCCAGATGGTTGGCGCGACACCGGTGCCCTGCAAGCGCTCAGACAATTCGGGTTTCCGCGAGAAACGAACGAGGAGGGAGTCTGGCAGTGGACATGGGCGCCGGTCGAAGAGCCGGTCAAATATGGCATCGTGGGCCGTGGTTTTATGGACATCCGCGGTCGCGAGTTGACTGTAGAGCCGGGAGGGTTGAAAACGACGATTATGATGCGGCGGCCGCAGGTTCTCGTCGGCCGTGTTATCGACGCCGAGACGAAACAGCCGATCGACGAATTCGTCGTGGAAAAGGGATTTGTCGGCATAGCCAACGAACCGGACGGCATTTGGTGGACTGATCGTAGTCGAGGGCAGAACGGTCAATTCCGCCGAGCGGTCACGACACCCACATCTCCCGGCTACCGTTTTCGCGTGTTAGCCGAAGGCTACGAGTCGGAGATGACGGAAATTATTCCGGTCGAAGAGGGTGAGTTGTCGTTGAGCTTCGAATTGAACAAGAGCGCGTCGACCAAGACGCAGGCGAATAGATCGCGTGCAAAGAAGGACATTGAACTAGAAAGCGATCCGCCTCGTGACGACAATCGCGAATCCCAATCAAAATCAAGCCAAAAAGAACCGGCAGCCAACGCTCGCCAAGATGGCCCTCTGATCGTGAATGCCGAGCACGTACTTCTGTGGGGCGGTGACGAGATCGTCACCTGGGACGAAGTTGTCCGGCGGCTCCGTGCGTTGCGGAAGAGCGGCCCCATTCACGCAGAATTCTATTCCACGAACGGCTTTCACCGAAGCGGAGAAAATGCCTGGCAGGATTATCGCGATCGCGTGATGGCTCTTTACCGGGAGTTGTTTGAACCTGCCGATGTTTCCTTTGTGCGCGTCTCGCCTCGGGGAAGTCGTCGCCTGGACGAAATACGCACTGCTGCCGACCTTCGCCCCAATCCTCAGCGTGCCAGAAAAGGTAGAGTGCTGACTCCTGAAGGCCGGCCGGCCGTCGGTGCGCAGGTCATCGTACTGCCGACCAAGGAGCAATTTGCCTCATTGGACGTGGCGCTAGCCGACACAAGAATGCGCGACCCGCTGGGCGAGCAGTGGTCGCCGACCGACGCGGCAGGTGAATTCATCGTGTATCCGGAAGACGATGATTATCTGCTGGCGATCCTCCATGAGTCCGGCACGGCTTACCTGTACAGGAGTGAAAACGTTGGTGACGTCAGGCTCGAGCCGTGGGTGACGCTAACATTTGCATCCACTGACGACGTCGCCTTTCAACGCGCGTCGGTTTCCGTCAAGCCAGCGGGCGCCAAGGCCGAGGATCCTGGTTTCACGGTCTTCACCGTCAAAACGGAAGGCAAGCCGTTCGAGGTGAGGGTTCCCACCGGAAGGATTGTCGCAAAACGTACGGTAAGAATGGAGCGAGGTTCGACGATTTCACTGCCGGTGCAAACGTTGACGTTGAAGCCCGGCCAGAGAAAGACGCTCAAACTCGATCCTCCGAGCACCACCGACCGCAAGCGAGCCGAAGAGTTGAAAAATCGATTGGACGGTTTTCGCAAAAAGAAACCATGAACGAGCACGCGCGATTCGCGTTCATTTTCTAGTGAATCGCGTTCGTTGGCCTCACGTTTAGACGTCGATTCAACCCTGCCAAGCGTTGATTTCGGTCGAAAGCGACGAGTTCGATCGGACAAATCGCGCCAATTTCTCGATGGTGCTCGTTCTCTCGCGTCCATTGAGGCGATACAGCGAGATGAGCGAACCGCAGCATCTTCCGATTGCTCATAGCCATCGGCGACGCGATGGAGGCAACGTGTCACACCGACCAGTATTTGCGAACGGCCAGACATCAATTGAACTTACGTCGATGAGGTGTCAGAATACAGGCGCTGCCGCGAGTAGGGCCGGGGTCGATCCGGCGACTCATTTCGCAAAACGAAAGTAAACGCTAAACCGGGTCGATCGGATATGCCACTGCGTCCAGTCAAGACAAATCGCTACTGCGACGGAATCAACCGCCGCTCATTTCTCTCGATCGGCGGGCTGGCCGTCGGTGGTCTCACGTTGCCGAAGCTGCTCCGCGCCGAACAGCAAGCGGGCATTGGGTCGTCGAACAAGTCGGTCATCATGGTCTACCTGTCGGGCGGCATCTCGCACCAGGACACGTTCGACCTTAAGCCGGACGCTCCGGACGGCATCCGAGGCGAGTTTCAATCGGTTCCGTCGAACGTGCCAGGGACCGATGTTTGCGAACTGCTTCCGCTGACGGCGCAGGTTATGGATAAGGTGGCCGTGATTCGCTCGGTCGTTGGGCTACGCGACGAGCACAGCAGCTTTCAGAACGTGACCGGTTATCCGCGCAGTGTGAGCCTGCGCGACGGGCGTCCGAATTTCGGCTCGATTGTCACACAACTCAACGGGAAGGCCGACGCCGTGACGCCTGCCTATGTCGACCTGTTCCCCACGATGAGGCATCGTCCGTACAACATCGCCGGCGCGGGCGTGCTGGGATCGAACTATCAGGGCATGCGTGCCGACGGCGAACAACTCGCCGCCATGAAGCTGCGTTACATCACGCCTGAACAATTCGGAAATCGTCGCCGGTTGTTAGATGTTCTCGACCGCGAGCGGCGTGATGTTTCCGATTCAACGCTGGCCGCGATGGACTCGAGCTACCAGCGCGCGTTCGACGTGCTCTCGACGAGCCGACTGGTGGAAGCGCTCGACGTCGAGAGGGAAGACCCCGCGCTCCGCGAGCGGTATGGAAAAGGATCACCGAAACATCTCGGCGACGGCGCTCCGATGTGGAACGATCAACTGCTCGCCGCCCGCCGGCTCGTCGAAATCGGCGTGCGCTGTGTGACCGTTGCCTACGGCTTCTGGGATACGCACGGCAACAACTTCGGCCACCTCAAGAGCCATTTGCCGCTGTTCGACAAGGGCGTTTCCGCGCTCGTCGAGGACATTTATGCCCGCGGTCTCGATCAAGACGTGACGGTTATTGTCTGGGGCGAGTTTGGACGCACGCCTAAGATCAACGAAAAGGCGGGCCGCGACCACTGGGCGCGGGTGAGCAACGCACTGCTTTTTGGCGGCGGGATGCGCGTCGGGCAGACGATCGGTGCGACCGACAAGATCGCCGCCGGTGCGCTCGATCGTCCGGTCCACTATCACGACGTCCTGGCGACCTTGTATCACAACCTGGGCATCATGGCTGACGACCGAATGACCGACATCGCCGGTCGTCGCGTCGATATTTTGCCACCGGGCGTTCGCCCCGTGGTCGAGCTCATTTAGAGTTGGCCCCAAAACCCTCTGATGAACGACGTTCGCCCCTGACAGGTAGAGTCGAAACGCACTACAACCGGGTGTCGCGGCTTAGGCGTAGCGTCGCCCCGAAGATGAAAAATCGGAGCCAATCCTGCGGGCACATTCGATGAACGAATCAAAACGCGCTGTCACGGCGGCTCTTGTTCTGTGCGTATCGACGCATCTGTGTGTCGGCGACGACGCTCGCGTCACCGCACCTGGTTCGAAAGCCACGACTCCCGCGCGGCATGGGCCGGCTTATGACAAGAACGGCGCCCTCAAGCGACCGGACGATTTTCGCAGATGGGTTTTCGTCGGCGCTTCGCTCGGACTGAGCTATTCCGATGCGAAGACCGAGCCGGGCGAGCAGATGTTTCACAACGTCTACCTCGAGCCGCACGCCTACGAACATTACGTCAAGACGGGAACGTTTCCGGAAAAGACCATGTTGGCGATGTCCGTTTATCGAGCCGACAGGAAATCGACCGCACCGGAAAAACTCAAAGGGGCCTTTGAGGGCGAGCTGATCTCATTGGAAGTGGCGGTCAAGGACGGTGCCCGGTTCGACGACGGCTGGGCCTATTTCGACTTCTCGGGCGGCAGTCGGTCGAAGAAAACCGCTCAAGCATTTCCAACCAAACAGTGCTACGACTGTCACGCGAAACACGCCGACGACGACAATGTGTTCGTACAATTCTATCCGATTTTACGTCGTGCGCGCGATCAGCGGCGATCCCAAGAAAAGTGACGCGGGCTGTTCATGCCGTGAGCGTCGCCCACCGCACGCGCTGGAGTCGGTACGTTTTTCAGGCGTCATCCGTGGTCGAAGTGCCTGAGAGAAACTGTCTTAACGTCAATTGAAACCGGCAATTACCGCGTCGTGCGTGCCGAGCGGGTGAGTGTTTGAGACAACCGGCGATGGGAATCGCTCTTGAGGTGGCTGGGCGATTCCGCTACAAGCCTCAATCTCTTCACCTGCCAATCTGCATCTTTTCCACACGTCCCCGATCGTCCGTCCCGGTTTGAGATCTGCGCGGTTCGTCGCTCGGCTCGCCTCATCGGGAAAAAACTGCCCCTCCGCGAGGCTCGCGCATGAAAAATCCGATCTCACGCCGGCGGTTCGTTCAATCGACTCTGTTGAGCCTGTTGGGGGCCGCAACGGTCGGCTGTGGCACGATCCTGCACCCGGAGCGCAAAGGTCAGCCGGCAGGTCCGCTCGATACAAGCGTTGTCCTGTTGGACGCCATCGGGCTGCTCTTCTTCTTCGTTCCCGGCGTCATCGCATTCGCCGTCGACTTTAACAACGGCACCATCTATCTTCCGCCAGAGCACTACGGGCAGAATCCCGGCGCCGAAGGAAACCGGCAGCTTGTTCTTCACAGCGTTCCCAAAGAGCGGTTGACCCTTTCGGGGCTGGAGTGGGCCGTCTCGACACACGCCAAGCGTGAGGTCCGGCTCGAACCGGGACAATACCGGAAACAGGAACTTAAAAGTATCGACGACTTCTGGTCCACACGCGACAAACTTGCCGCATCGTGAAGCGAGGCGTCGGTCTGATATCTTCGAGCCATTGCGTTTTACGTCTGCCAAAACTGAGATTCTTGGGGAGCCGCGTAGCGAACGGCCAGATGAGGAGTCTCGATCCGCTTTTGTCCGCCGGCGAGCGACTGCATTCCCGCGGCGACCAGCCCTGAGGTGAGCAGTGTCCGTTCAACCGGGTAAGGCGGTTTGCCCGTCGAAAACGTTTTCTCGACTTTCGACATCAGCGCTGCCGAATAGACGACGTTCGGGTTCGGTGGCAGGTAGAACAACGTCGAAAGAGGCTCAGATCGTCCACGCAACTTCGCGGCAAACGTGAAATCACTCACCAGTCCATTCATCAACAGCATCGTCGCCTTGAGACCGTCGGTGTACTCGAACCGGTAGGCGATTGGATCTTTGACCCATGAGCGAATCTGCTCGGGCGTGGGAAAACGGTGGCTGAACGTTTCCGGTTGCACCAACGTCTGACTTCGGCTCAGGCAGGCAGCAAACAGCTCCGCGTTCCAACCGCCGCGTTCGAACGAGCCTTGTTCGAGCGCCTCCCAGACGGCGTCACCGCGCAGTGCCTGGAGCCACTTCACACCTGTCTCGCCACCGCGCCGGCGTTCGGCCATGCACTGAATGACTTCTAGTGCGTGGAAATCGTAACTATCGACTCCGCCGATCGCGGTGCACAGCACTTCGTCGACTTCAGCGCCGTAGGGCATGTCAATCGACGGCATTCGCCAGGTGACCGGCAGCGACGAGCCGGCCAGATAGGGAATGTCCATCGAACGGGCGGTCTCGACCATCTCCTTGGCCCACTCCCATTTCCAGGAGAGATGTTTGTCGTTGAACATCGGCAGCGATCGGCCCTCTTGCCCGAACACGTCGACCACCTGTTTGAAGAATTCATACCGCGGGTATTTCTTTTGCCCCAGTTCATTGTTCGGGTAGTTGCCGTGCTCGCCGATCACTAGTACGGCGTCGACGGCCAGCTTGTTGCCACCGCAGCGGAGGGCCTCGGCGATCGTGGGGTAGATCGTAAAGCCGAACTCACGTGCGCGGCTGCGGCTTAAGTCGCTCTCGGGCCGTTGGTCGACATAGGCCGAGACGACCTCGAATGGCGGTTGATGCCACTTTCCCTCAATGGGATAGCCGACGAGAAATCGTTCGCCCATGTGCCAGGCATGCGAATGGAACCGCCACTCGGTGGTGATGATGGCCATCCGTTTTCGCTCGGCGGGTTTGGGCTTGGCCCAAACGAGTGACGGCACGATGAGAGCGCCGCCGAGGGCGCCAAGAAAGTTTCGTCGGTCGATCATCGATTTCTCCGTTGGGGATGTTTCGTTCATCAAAGGTGGACGACCTGTACCCTGTTTCAATCGGAATGTGTCTCCGCAATTACTCCATGCTACATCAACCTGCTGTTTGATGCGCGAAATCTCCCTTGGATGTTCGATTGGCTACGATAATCGCGCGGCGACATGAAGCGGCACCGATGGCGTTCGGAAGTTCCACTTTTGGGAACGAGATCAAACGACGTCAAAGTGGTGAATCCACTACGTCGGTGGGGTCTTCCAGGCGTGAATTCGCCGCACGAGTTGAACGTCGTTTTCGACACCTAGCTTTTCGAGCACCTTGGCGCGATGCTTCGAACAGGTGGGCAGGCTGATCTGAAAATCATTCGCGATTTGCTTCATCGATTGACCGGCGGCCAGCAGATCCATGACTTCGCGTTCACGGGGAGTAAGCTGCGAGATTCTTTCGTCGATATCGTCAGCTGGCATCGGTTCGTGGCGATTGATCCGGTCTTGTTCGATTGCTTTATGAATGTGTTCCAGCAATTCTTGTTGATTGAGTGGCTTTTCCAAGAAGGCAAACGCGCCCGTCTTGAACGCGCGGACGCACATCGCGACGTCGGCATGGCCTGTGATGATGATGACCGGCAAGCCGCACTCGTCGGCCGCCAGGTACTCCTGAAGTTCTAGGCCGCTCATTCCTGGCATACGAACGTCAAGCACGAGGCAACCGGGCGCACCAGGATTGAATGAATCAAGGAAGTCAGTCGCGGAATCATACGTCTCGACGCTCAAGTCGACCGACTCGATCAGCCATTTCAGGGCATCTCGAACGCTCTGATCGTCGTCCACAAGAACGACAGTGGGTTTACGTTTCATCGGTCTCGTCCTCGTGCTGATCCACCGGCAAGTCGAAATGGACGCTCGCGCCTCCCAGGCAACAGCTCCCAACGCACACCTTACCGCCATGGGCCTCGATGATTGTCTGACAAATTCCTAGTCCGATGCCCATGCCGTCAGCCTTGGACGTGTAGAACGGTTCAAACACTTTGTCCGCCATGTTGTGCGGAATTCCTGGCCCCGAGTCTTCGACGGCGACTCCGATGCGACCGGGCTTCATCTCATAGCTCGACACCACGATACTCTGTTCGGCGGAATCACTCTGCGAGACGGCATCGCATGAATTTCGGATTAGGTTGAGAAGGACCTGTTGGATCTCAATCGGGTCAGCGAAGACGGCCGGTAAGTCATTTCCCAGATGAAGCTCGATTGAAATGTCGTTCTGCTTTGTATCGGATTCGACGAGCCGATGTACGTCGCGTACCAACTCGTTGACGTCGACGGTGTGGCGCTGGACGCCGCGTTTCTGTACTAGGTTTCGCAGCCGCTTAATGATATTGCCGGCCCGATGTGCATCCTCCGCGATTCGCGAGAAAACCGAAGTGATCTCTGTTTCGCGTAGTGTTCCTCGCTCGAAACGCACCGAGGCCCCTTCAGCAAACGCCGAGATGGCCGTAAGCGGTTGATTGAGTTCGTGGGCCAGGCCGGCCGCCATTTCGCCGAGTGTGTTCAGCCGGGCGACGTGTGTGAGCTCGGACTGCTGCGCGCGAAGCGCCTCTTCGATATGTTTTTGCTCAGTGATGTCAAGGAATGTCACCACCGAGCCGACGAGTTCCCCATCGCGGCGCACGGGAACGGAACGATACTCCGCCGGAAAGCTCGTTCCATCGGCCTTCCACAACACTTCATCGTCGACGTGTGTTCCTTCGCCCAGCCGAAATGCTTCGTAAATTTTGCATTCGTGCATTGGGTACGGCGTGCCGTCCGGCCGTTTGTGATGGATCACCTCATGCATGTTTTTGCCAAGCAGGTCTTCGGTGTGATGATAACCCAACATTGTCAAGCACGCCGGATTGCAGAACGTGCAGTTCCCTTGCAGGTCGAGGCCGTAGATCGCTTCGGCCGTTGAGTCGAGCAAGAGTCGGACGCGCTCTTCGCTAGAGCGCAAGGCCCGTTCGATGTTGACACGTAGGGAAACGTCACGAATGGCGGCGCTGACCAACAAGCCCACATCGGTTTCCATGGGGCTCAAGCTGATCTCCACTGGGAATTCCGAACCGTCGCTGCGAACGCCCAATAACTCTTGCCCCTGTCCCATGGGACGAAGTTGGGGACGTTCAAAATACGTATTGCGTTGAGCCACGTGGCTCTTGCGAAGACGGGTCGGCACCAAAATTTCGATGTCTCGTGAGACAAGTTCGCTGCTGGCGTAGCCGAATTGCGCCTCAGTTTGCGGATTGGCAAGCACGATCTTGCCGGAGGTATCGATGATGATGATTGCATCCGGAATTGACTCCAATAGTTTCGCATACTTTCGGGTGATCGATTCGCAGACGACTTGGAACGACCGTTCGTCAGGGAATGTCTCTGACTGATTGCGTCGCAATTCTTCGGACATCACATTCCGTTCCTACACGTGCTTGTCGGCTCCCACGGTCGGTCACGGCGTACACGACAACGTGCTGTGACGTTGGCGATCATTGAGCCTGTGGGGGTAACGTCATCGCGCGTCGCGGTGTCAGCACTTGATTTATCTGCCCGATTGACGTCTGCGCATGTGGTGTCATTATTCCCTGTAACATCGGTGGGGGCAATGTGAAAGTCGTCGCGGCCACCCTCGAGAGCGTACGGCGATCGGCTCACCCGTCGACGTCGCACGGCGCGGCTAGACCGACTTCTCTGGTTGCAGTGTGGAGATCGCACGGTGGAATGTGCCGGTTTGTTGAGGCCACGCATTTTCTTGTGCCGGGCTCGTTTCTGGATCGCCGTCGAGCAACTCGTTGCGGAGCACGCGCACGTGATCAGGTGCATTGATGCCGAGTCGGACCCGCCCTTTTCCAATCGAGATGACGGTGATTTGAATCGTCGAGTCGATCTGTAGCGATTCGTTCTGTTTTCGGCTGAGTACCAACATATCATCCTCCCCTCTTCATGTGATTCCTTTCCTGAATCCATTCGAGCACGACGAGAGTGCCCACTTCGTCCAAACTCGGCTCGAAACACACGTTGAAGTCATCCCAGAACCCTGTGATGAATGGAGCGTGCCGTCTCATCATCGCGCCCAAACACACCGCAACCGGGATCTTGGATCGCTTCTGTTTGCGGCAGCATGAGCTTACGCAGGAACCGGCAGAGACGCACCCGCAACTAAATTGCGAGGGCATGCAACTTTTTTGCATTCCGCTCAAATTTGCTCCGGAAGTGGTCTTAATCCCCGTGATAGACAACATGTTCCCCATGTTTGCGACGCCAAGTTCCGCCACAACTGAGTTTGGGGGCGGCTATTTGGGCCATGCGTGATCGACGTCGGAGGCGGGGCCTGTCCTGGAACGACGGCAATCGCAGCGGTATGATCGAATGCACCGCCTGTGATCGACGTCCACGCGCCGCCGACTTGAGCCACACAAATTGGCCACTGAGATTGGAAGCCGTCCCAAAACTCGGTTGTGGCGGAACTTGCCCCACAAATCGAGTGCGAACGCTGCCCATCAGAGGGTCTTGGAACCACTCCTAGAAGGCTCACCCGTAATGAATCGATTTCTATTTTGTCTGATTCTTGTTGTAACAGGCCTCGGCCTTTCGAACACCGCTCTCGCCGAGAAACAGGAATCGCCTTACAAATGGGTCAACGTGACGAACGCGGCCGCCTACGCGCCGCGGGACGGGGCCGGGGCGCTCGTGTTCAAGAACAAAATGTGGCTTCTGGGCGGCTGGAACCCTGGTGACAAGGTTCATTTTCCGATGGTCTGCAACAACGAGGTGTGGAATTCGACGGATGGCGCCGCCTGGTCGTTGATCAAGCCGAATACGTTCCTCAATAAGAGTTTCGACCCAGCCAGCGACTGGGAAGGCCGGCACACGGCGGGGTATGTCGTCTACCAAGACAAGATGTGGATTGTCGGCGGCGACGCGAACCAGGGGCACATTCACAACGACGTCTGGAATTCGGCCGACGGCAAGACGTGGGACTACGTCAACAAGGGTCGCGACGTTCCCTGGGGGCCTCGCGTATTGCATTACACGCTGGTCTTCAAAGACAAAATCTGGGTGATCGGCGGGCAAACGATGCCCGGCTTCGCACCGCCTCGCAAGGAAGTATTCTACCGAGATGCCTGGACGACGAGCGACGGCGTGAACTGGAAAGAGATTTCTCCACAGGAGCCGTATTGGTCGCCGCGAGGCATGATTGGTGGCAACGTCGTGTTCAACGACCGCATTTGGGTTCTCGGCGGCGGCACCTACGACACGCCGACCACGCCGACACGAAACTTCTACAACGACGTTTGGAGTTCGGCCGACGGCGCGCATTGGAAGTTGCACACGAAGGCGGCTCCCTGGAAGCCCCGGCAATACCACGATGTGGCCGTCTTCGACGGGAAGATGTGGGTCACGCAGGGCTACTACAACAAGGGGGGCGGGAACATGAAGGACGTCTGGTACTCCGCCGACGGTGTCGACTGGCACGAAGTGCCAGACACCCCTTGGAAACCCCGGCACGCATCGAGCCTATTTGCCTACGACGACGCACTCTGGATGGTCGCCGGCAACGCCATGCAAAAGGACGTCTGGAAACTCGTGCGAACGGAGGCAGGGCGATAACACTTGTCAGCCTCGTTGCACATTCTCTCGCTCATCCCGAACCGCGGCCGTCGTTCTTACTCCAGGTAGCCGAGCGACTTCAGACGGCGTATCGAATCGGGATGCATGGGAACGGATTTCTGCTCAGGAGTATCGAATTCTGAAACGATGTTGCGACCCTCCTGTAACATCGCCGAGACGATCTGCTGACCGTTCTCGAATTGGGATTCCGGGTCAAGCAGGTCTCGTTGTTCCAGCGGATCGTCTTTGAGATTAAACAGCGCGAAGGCCTTGCCGTCCGCCCCCAACTCCGGCTGCCAGAGAAGTTTATACGAGCCATATTGGATGGCTCGATTCTGCGGCTTTTCGATCACGCCCTCGGTCACGAGGCAGTGAACGCCGGAACTCCCCTCAAAATTCGACTCGAGGAGATTACGCCCGTGGGCCATTTCGGCAGTCGGCACGCCGAGATAGGCGCAGGCGGTCGGCATGATATCGATGAGCCCGACTGGAATTGTGACGGTTTGTTGGCCCGCCGTCACTCCGGGCAACCGCGCGGCCATCGGCACAGCCACTTCGTCGCTGTAAAGCCCGGTACCGTGCCGACCGTAGCCACGTTCGAAGAGCGCTTCACCGTGGTCGGAGGTCACGACAATCGCGGTTTGCTCGAATGCTTCGTGGGCAGAAAATGATTCGAGAAAACTCCCGAGCGCACTGTCAAACGATTCCAATCCGCGATCGTAGGCCATCTCGACCAGGCTGATGCAGGGGGGCACACCCGCAGTCACAGCCGGCTGACCGTTTTCGAGGCTCACAATTCGAATAATCTCTTCTTCGACAGCGCGATCGATTGGCCGTGCATCGCTTCGGAACGTCTCTTCGTGCGATAACACGTCTTCGCGGTTGAGCGCCACATAGGGGCGATGACAATCCATATAGTGCAAGTAGAGGAAGAAGCGCTCACCCGGCTTGACGTTTTTCAGCCATTCGAGCCCCGCCCGTGTGATCTCCTCACCCGGCGTATCCCAGCCGGAAAACGAGTCATCGTACACGTCGAAGCCCTGCCCATACCCGAATTCCTTCTTCATCCATGGATTGCCGACAAACCCGGCCGTGCGAAAGCCGGCGTTGTTGAGGACTTCGGCCAAAGTGTCGAATTCTGAACTCAAGACGTCATTCTGCGCGGTCGAAGCAAAGACCGTCTCGCCGCGCGGATCTCCACGTCCGCTGGGATGGTGAACGCAGCCGTGTTGTGACGGATAAAGTGATGTGAATAGCGTCGCGATGGAAGGTTTCGTCCAGGGTGCCTGCGTGCAGGCTACGTTGAATAACACGTGATCGCCTGCGAACGTATCAAAAGCGGGGGTTCGGGCGGAACCACCGTAGGCCCCCATGCGATCTTTGCGCATCGTGTCGCTGACGATCAATACGAAGCTCGTGTCGGGCAGTTTCTCCGTCAAACTCAGTTCTTGTCCAGTCGGTTTTTCTGACGGCAAGACTTCCGCAAGCCGCGGCGCCGTTTGAGATGACGAATCGTCCGCGCACGAAGCACATGCTGCCAGCAGCAAAGCCGCGATTACGGTCGATGGACGAGAGAGTGACCGACGAAACCGCGAAGAGGACGATCGAATCCGACGGTGAGCGTCGAGAAGGGCTTTCAGCGATCGCAAATCGTTCATCATTGGTTCTTTCGCAGGAAAGGCGGCGCTCATTCACGCCCATGCCGCCGAGAATCCGAGAGGAAGCAAACTCAGACCAAACGTATCACGACCTGAAAGGGAGATCAAGATGCCGAGTTCGCCGCATTCCAACGGTGTCGCGGCATTCTGTTCGACGTTGATTGCATTTAGTGGACGCGTTGTGTTTCGAAGCTGCTTTCGGACGCCGTTAATCTAAAACAGCGCGTCTTCTTCGCTACCTACGTTCTATTCATCCTGCCCGGCGACCGACGTAGTCGGGTGCAATACGTGCCAACTGTACCAATACGCCTGAATCCCGCTCACGCGAGGCAGCGTCTCGCCGTTGTCCCCTATGAGCCGATGTTCTGTGATCGTCCAGGCGTCGCCGTTGTCGTCGATCAGCGAGACGGAGCTTTCGCCAGCATGAAATTCGTGGTCGTCGCGCTCGTACGCGCGAAGTTCGGCTCCGAGCGCGTAACGGAATTCTTCATAGAGAGACGGAGCCACCTGTTCTCGTCCTATCACCTCAATCGATTCGGCCGGTGCTACGATCACAACGCCCTTCCCACCGATGGAGCCGTTCGTAATTCCTTGCGACACGAGTGTCTGCACCGGGTAGGCCTTTGATTGTTCATTCACTCTGAGGCCGAAGACCATCTGCTTGGGGGGCAGTGTTCGATTTACAAAAGCAACGGGAAAGTCGACGTCGCGATTCTGGTGATGAGAACTGCGCGGGCCGTAGGTTTCGTAGTCACGACGGTATCCCGTGTTCAGGTCGACAACTTTCGTGTCGGGATGAAGCGTTTTCCATCGGTCCCATGTCGTAAGAACCAGCGGCAGACGTTGCAATTCTACGTCGCTGGTTGCTAAGGGACCGATCACCGGCCGGCCACTCATGTGGGGCCAAAGCGAACGTGTTTCGCGATCCCACATCAACGAATTGCCCCGATAGACGAGTCCGGACGGCCCGAACGTGTGCACGCCTTGATCAGACGTATTTCCACGGTAGGCGATCGTCGCGTTAGACCATGGACAGCGCGCCACAGTCACGGCCGCTTCTCCAAGAGTACCGTTAACGATGTCGTGCCACTCGATAATCCGGGCCGGGTAGGCACAAGAGTGGTCGTCAACGACGAGGCCGTATACAGGGTCAGTCGGTTCCAAATACGTCGCGTTGCTCGCGTCCAACAAGCGCGGCCGATCGAGCGCGGGAACTCCGTAGAACCCTTCACCGCTGGCGCAAACTTCTTCCACGCGGATCGTCGACTCCACGTCGTCGGTAAATATCTCCCGGTAAACCGAATCGATTCTTCCCAGTACGCGGCCTTTCCAGCCGGAGTACCCCGGCGGCGGCTCGAGATTCGTCCGGGCGTACCATTCCGCGAATCGCCGGTAGATCGGCATGGAAAACTCGGATTCGTTCAGTTCCGGCGACTCCGCCAGAAGAAGCAACGCATCGAGATGAGCCTTCACACCCACACCGACAATCGGTGGTTCGATCTCGTTGGCCATTAGCATTTCGAGCAAAACCGCGCAGAAACGCTTATCTTTGGCGTCAACAACGTTGTCGATCACCTTGCCAGCGGCGAATGGACCACCAAAAGAGATCGAGTACATTGCTCGCTGATCTGCCGTGAAGTCAGGCGACAATCCAACAACCGGCACGTCTACCGGCGGCTTCGACTGCGCCTCGAGTAAGCGCTCGGACATTCGCTCAACAATCAATGGCTTTACAACGAGCCAACCACCGAGGATCACCAAACCACCGCCGATGAGAATCCGCACGATACGGCTTCGGCGGCGCGGAGAAATTGGTTTTCGATGCTCGGCGTCGCCTTGAGTCTCCCGATTGTCCATTGTTACTCCCGCTCCGCACATGATTTCGCAGTTTCTCGCTGTCGACCGATTTTCGCAAGACGCTTGCGGTAAGTCGACTCGATGATACCGAGAGACCGTCTTCCTCGCTACGACCTGCGGCCGCATATGCCTGCGCTCAATCGGTTGCGGGTCGCCGACCCCGAGGCAAAAGCGTTTTTCGAAACATTTCGAATTCTGGGCGAGTGACCGGGCGTAGCGTCGATTGGCTTAATACTCATCCACGAACTGTTCGTGGACCCACAGAAACTCGCGGCGTTTGTTCTGGACGCGAACCAAGCCACCGAAGCCGGAGCTGGGATCTTTCTTTTTCAGCATTGCATGCAGCTCGCGCAACGTGCCGCCTTCAGATCGAATCGCTTCGCGCCACTCCCAATGAGCCGGATCATCGCTATCGTCTAACCAAGCTGCGGTATAGTGGCTGCCTTTGAGCAGCGAGTCCGCGCACTTCTGGCCGAAATCGAGTTCGTTGGCGATGCGGTCGTACGCGACATCGTCCATGAGCAGTTTCGTCGCCGAAGAGGCGACCGGCAGCACCAAGCTCAGCGTCGTCGTGAGCCCTTTCAAGAATGGCGCGGCCTTCTTGACCCAGTCTCGTGTCAATTCCAATTCGTAGACGCCGCTGTCGTCGCCCTCGTCGTTCAACTCCGGTAGCGGCAACCGTGCGTGCTCGCACCACAGCGTGAGCCGAAAGGTCTCAGCGATCCAATTCGGCCGGTCGAAGAACCCCGTCTCGACGGCTTCGAAGCTAAACAGCCGCGGGCCTTCTTTGGCTTCGTCGGTCAAGGTCTGCATCAGAGCCGCGAATTGATCGTCGACTTGACTCATTCGACGACGCTGCACGCTGTGCAGCGCGCGGAAGAGGCTGAGTCCTCGTCGTTCGGGCACCTTCACGTCGTTGCGAATGGCCTTCATCTCCTCCATGACTTCGTCGAATTGATCCATTCGTATCGCGTCCGGCGCGGGTCGGGCGGTTGCGTTTCGCAGTAAACATTCGATGTCTTGAAGTTGATCGCAGCCTGAGACGATACAGGGAAATTTCTCAAGACCTTGTTGCTTGAACGCGATGAGCTTTTGGACTTCGAAGAGAGCCGTGCCAGGTTTCGCCTTACCACATGGTTCCGCACAGGGAACCGTGACCTCACAGCGCAGGCCCTCCCAGAAACTCTCGACCAGCCACTTCACTTCGCCTGTCAAGATCGCCAGGAATCGTTCGGGAAACGCCGCGCGGACGGTGATCTTGACGTCGTTGCCAATGTGTTCCAGAAGGGCTCGACCGTTGTAATCGTTGTCCAGCATCAGCCCGCGCCGCCAATGCACGCTGTCGTGGTAGTCTTCCCGCCCGAGCGAGTATTTGTGCAGCCGGACGATCAATTGATAGAACAGGCCCTCGGCTGTCGCCGACTGTCCGCGGTCATCGACGATCCGGCAGATCTGCACTTGTTCGATGTCGACCGCCGCCGGCGCATCATCCCACTCGGGAAGGGCATTAGGAGGTGCTTCGGGCACGAGTTGGCTGACGAGAATCGTCTTGGGAGCGTCCTGTTGAGGAAGCTGCACGTCGTACGACAGGTCGAAACGTTCCATCAGCCGCAAAAACGCCGGGTGCAACTCTTCGGGATAACGTTCTTCGGGTTCGCGTTCCGGGTCGTCCCAAAGTTGGCTCAGTCGTTCGAAGCTGACCAGTCCGTGATTGGCTCGGGTCTCGGCGTCGTCGAGCACAAAGCTAATCGCGGTCGCCAGCCAGTCCGGCTTAAGAATCACAATGTCGCGGAGTGCGGTGTCGTAGTCGTAGTGGATCAGATTCCCGAGCGTGTGAGACAGCGTGGCGAACAGATCGACCTGATCGCCGTCGATTCCTCCTACCATACACAAGTTGACAAAGTCCTCGTACGACATCCACGACTCCGTCGACTCGGCCAACCGTTCGCGTACGTTTTGCCATTTCGTCGGCACCTCACGTCCCATTTCGGGAAGCTGCATCGCGACTCCCGCGATCGCATCGCGCAATTCGTTGATGCCGCGTCGATGACGCTTAACATTGGGCTTGCTGTCGACATGGAAAAACCCGAGTACCGTGTCGCTGCCGAACTGGCTGGTGAGTTCATGCTGATCGATGTCGGGCTGACGCTCTCTCGGACCGCCGTGTGTGGCGACGATCAGAATTTTGGCATCCGGCTCGCGATGTTTGACCAGCTTGATCCATTCCCTGACTTGTCCCGCCTGAGATCCTTCACGTGGTTTCCAGACGACGAGGTAGACGGCCGGCGCGCTGAAGAACAACTGGTGCGTCGGCCGGTAAACCCGCTGACCACCAAAATCCCAGCCGCTGAGCGTGATCTCCGTTTTGGTTTCGGGATCGGTGACTTCGACCGGTTCGATGTTGATGCCGTGGGTCGTTTCATGTTCCTGCCACGGCTCGTCACGCAGCGCATCAAGCAGACACGATTTCCCAACTTCACCCTCGCCGATCAAAATCAACTTCGCCTCGTTGAGGACAACCGTCCCTTCGGCCTTCGCCCGCAGGTACTGCATGACGACGTCGGTTCCGTGTTCGTAAGCAGCGGCCAGTTCGGGGTTCAGGGGGTTGCCATCGAGGCGAAGTACGTCCAATCGCGTGAGCTGGCCCAGCGATTCCGGCAGCGACGTTAGTTGGTTGCCGTCAAGATCAAGCGTCAGCAAGCTTGTGAGCTGGCCCAGACACTCCGGTACCGACGTCAGTTGATTGCCCTTGAGAGAAAGCGCCTCCAACTGCGCGAGTTGACCCAAAAACTCCGGCCCCGACGTCAGTTGGTTGCTACTGAGGTAAAGCGTCAGCAAGTTTGTAAGCTGGCCCAGGGACTCCGGCAGCGACGTTAGTCGATTGCCGTCGAGATCAAGCGTCAGCAAGTTTGTGAGTTGGCCCAGACACTCCGGCACCGACGTCAGTTGGCTGTTACTGAGATCAAGCGCCTGCAACTGTGCGAGCTGGCCCAGAAACTCCGGTACCGACGTCAGTTGGTTGTCCTTGAGAGAAAGCGTCTGCAAGTTTGTGAGCTGGCCCAGAAATTCCGGCACCGACGTCAGTTGGTTGCTATAGAGGTAAAGCGTCTGCAAGTTTGTGAGCTGGCCCAGGGACTCCGGCAGCGACGTTAGTTGATTGCGGTCGAGATCAAGCGCCTGCAAGTTTGTGAGCTGGCCCAGACACTCCGGCACCGACGTCAGTTGGCTGTTACTGAGATCAAGCGCCTGCAAGTTTGTGAGTTGGCCCAAGAACTCCGGCACCGACGTCAGTTGGTTGTCATTGAGATCAAGCGCCTGCAAGTTTGTGAGCTGGCCCAGCCACTCCGGCACCGACGTCAGTTGGTTTCTACTGAGAGAAAGCGTCTGCAAGTTTGTGAGTTGGCCCAGCCACTCCGGCAGCGCCGTCAGTTGGTTGTCAATGAGATCAAGCGTCAGCAAGTTTGTGAGCTGGCCCAGCCACTCCGGCAGCGCCGTCAGTTGATTCGACCTGAGACTAAGCGTCAGTAAGTTTGTGAGCTGGCCCAGCCACTCCGGCAGCGCCGTCAGTTGGTTGTTATCGAGATCAAGCGTCTGCAAGTTTGTGAGTTGGCCCAGCCACTCCGGCAACGCCGTCAGTTGGTTTCTACTGAGAGAAAGCGTCTGCAAGTTTGTGAGCTGGCCCAGACACTCTGGCAGCGCCGTCAGTCTGTTGCCGTTAAGGTAAAGCGTCTTCAGCTGAGCGAGCTGGCTCAGCGAATCCGGCAGTGTCTCCAGCTCGTTGTCGCCAAGGTTAAACCAGTTCAACTGCGTAAGTTGGCCCAGCGATTCTGGCAGCGCCGTGAGTCGGCTTCTCGGAAGTTGCAGCGTCCGTAGACGTACAAGCCGGCCGGCTGATTTTGGTAACTCTGGAAGGCTCAGCGTATCGAGAACGAGTTCGGTCGCCCCGGTACGTCGCGCCTCTTCAATCTTCTTTTCTGCTTCTCGAAAATGCTCGTCTCGCACTGTCTCAGCCTCCCTGACTCAATCACGTCAGAGCCTTCAATTCTTGAAAGACCAAAAACACCTATCACAAACTCCTATGAGTTTGCATTCTCCAAACACTTTGTTTGGAGAATCATCATATGGCGATCAATAAACTTGATTTCTTCACCGCACGCGACCCGAATCTTGTCACAAGCCAATGTGCTCATGCGTTCTTCCACCTGTTCTAGGTCTTTGATGAGTCGGTCCCATTTAGCTTCCGTGAGCATATCCTGCGTTCCCGAAAGCGTAGACAGTCTGACGATACCCCGATAAACATCCCTTACAACTGAGGCAAAATGTCCTGCTCGCTTTTTGCCACCGGCGTAAACCATTTTCATTGTGCCAAACCAATCGTCAACGACCTGGGTCGCCTCTATAGCACCGTCAACGGCTCTCTTTTGATTAAGAGCGTCTCGCGCCGCAGCACGAGCTCCACGGGCAAAGTGCAACGTAATGACGGCAACGATCAGACCGGCAATACTCGCCGCCGATCCAAGAAAGTGCATATCCATAAAACTCGTGCCTAATAGCATTTCACGCGCCTTGTACGTGATGTCGCGGCTATTAAGTGTCGTGCGCCAATCATGAGTTGTTCCAGCGATTCCGGCAACTCCATGAGCCTCTCTGTGTCCTCGACATCGAAATCGCAACTCACATCTAGTTCGACGTTCCTGCTGCGCCGCACTGATTCGATTGTCTGTTGTGCGTGTCTATAAGCCACGTCGCGTGCCATGTCCGTGCTCCTGTTGTGGCGAGTCACGTGCGGCCGTGTAGTATAGTGGAATCCATTGCACATTTCCCACTTCCATGCGAGGACTAGTTGTCGAGAGGGCGGGACGATGTAGCAGGAAACGGTTCGGCTAACACTGGCGGCTCGTCCGCCAGTGTGAAGCGCTAAAAATCGTCCGAACACGATGCAGGGCAAAACTCACAGAGGCAACATCGTCCGGCACGTCTCGGCAAGCGACCAGTCGCACCCGAATTGTTCACGCGCGATCGATCGCGCAATCCTTTGGGCGTCGTTTCACTAATCACAAACGGCCACTCGATGCGTTCTGAAAAACTCGCTCCTCCCGGCAGATTCCTGTTGACGCCAAATGCTATCTACGTAATAACACGTACTCAGTCGTCCGTAGAAAGGGATTTCGATGTCTCGGCTCAAGCAGTTGGCGATCACCGAACGGCAGTTCGAGGTGCTCAATCTCCTTTGGGAACACGGGCCTCAGACGGTGCGCGAGGTGCGGGAGCGGCTGCCGCGTGAGGAGGATCTGCCCTACACGACGGTGTTGGGGTTGCTGCAAGTCATGGAACAAGCAGACCTTGTGACGCACGACGTCGAGAGCAAGACCTACCGCTACCGGCCGCTGCTTTCCCGGCAACAAGGGACACGTCGACTGCTTTCGGACTTCGTGCAGCGCTTCTTCTCGGGAGCCGCCGAGAAGCTGGTGCTGGGGCTGATCGAAACCGATCAACTGTCGATCGACGACATCCGCGGCCTCGAAGCCCAGCTCGAAGAATCAAAGAAGGCTGACGCGTTCGCGGACGACGTAGCGAAACCGAAACGCACAACGCGCGGGAGGCGAAAACGGTGAATCAACTCATCGATACGTGGCTAACGTCCGGACTGTGGCAGATGGGAATCTGGTCGCTGCGGTGGGCCGTATTGATCATGCTGCTGATGGCTTGGTTCGCGATTCGGCCGCCGCGAACGGCTGCCGTGCGAATTCTGGTCGCGCGGATGGTATTAGCTGGCGGGCTGCTATTGCCGCTCGTTCCTTCATTTTGGGGGCCGACGTTAACACACACAAATGAACCTCGATTGGCGGAGCCGCCCGTTGCAACGCGTGTGCCCACGGCAGGTATGCACAACGTCAACGAGGCACGGCCAGCGCGATCAGCTTACGAAAAACTCCCGGCACACGATCTCGAGCCGCGTTCGAGTATTGAGACAACTGCCGTCGCCAGTCGACCCGCTGTACCAACCTCCGCGCGCAAACCGGTTCCACAAACTGAGCCGCTGGGATGGTCTCGACGGACGGCGCTGGTTCTCGCTATCACTTGGCTGATTGGAGCGCTCGTAGGACTTTCGAGGCTCGCGATTGGCGCGTTCTGCGTGCGGCGTTTGCGCCTCGGTGCCGACGTGGTCACCGATGCCGGACTCCGCGCCGAGTTCGATCGTTGCCGCGAACAGCTTGGCGTGATCGGGTTCGTACAACTGGCGACGCACTCGGGCGTTCATTCGCCGATTCTCGTCGGAAGGCGGCGGCCGTGGATTCTCGTCCCCACGCGCTGGGCAAAACTTTCGGTAACAGCGCGTCGCGCGATCCTGCTGCACGAACTGGCTCACGTTTGGCGCAACGACGTTCGTGCGAAACTCACCGAAGAGCTAGTGCGCGTGGTCTTCTTTTTCCACCCGCTGGTGCATTGGTTGCTGGCGTGCATCGGCACCAACCGCGAAGAGTTGTGCGATGCGACGGTCGTGCATCACGGCGTGACAGCCCGCGAATTGGCTGGTGTGCTCTTGGACTGCTGTCGCGCGTGTGGGGCGGGGCGGCCCGTTCTCGCGCTACGGCTCGCCGCTCTGCCGTTTTTTCGTCGTAAGACCGTCAAGGATCGAATTCAAACGCTCATGGAGGAGCCCTCGATGTCACGTTGGAAATTGCAGCCCTCACGACTTTCAGTTGTTTCGATGTTCATGCTGATGGTTGGAATCGCGGCCGTCGTCGGCGGGTTCGGAGCGCGGGCCGCCGATTCCCAGCAACCTTCCGACGAGACGGTTCAGGCCGCCGGCGAAGCTGATCTGCCGACAATCGAGCAAATTCAAGCCGGCTATCGTGCGAACTTTGCGAAGCTCATGCCGATGGTCGTCAAATACCGCGTGCTGAAGTCAGAGCGAGAGGCCTGCATCGAAGCCGACCGCAGGCGCCTAAAAAGCAACGAAAACCTCGTGAAGCTAAATCGCACCGACATCAAAATCGATGGTCAAGTGTATTTCGACGAGGCGCAATTTGCTTTGCTTCTCAAAGACACCGTGGAACAAAACAAGTATCTCAAGGCGTCGTTGGAGCCGCATGCTATCAAGCGTCGACTGCGGGACCGGATCGAGGAGCGGTGCTACTTCTGGACCGATGGCGAGTCGTTTCACGCTCGTTGGCCCAACGTTGACACCGACATGACCATCTTTTTGGAAAACGGCGCTGTGAGCCCGGCCGAGAATTTGGCATCGCAGTATTCTGACGTCATGGTGGCATCGTGGTCAAAAAACAATGAACCGCCGCTACGGTGTTGGTTCGGCGGAGGTGGCGGCGGAAGGGTAAGCAATGCTCTGAACGACTGCTTTTCGAAGAGTTCGTTGGCGCCGCTGGGTTTCGTGAGGCACGAATGGACGCACAAACATGATTGGCATGACCTGGATCGTTTCATGTCAGAGGAACCCGGACTCTATGAAGTTGTGCGGCAAGAGGACTTAGAGGGTCGCTCGACGATTCTCGTCGAAGCGTTCTTCACGCCCCCGGCCAAAAACGGCACCCGCGAGCGGACTCGTGCATGGATCGACCCGGGCCAGGGATTTCTTCCGTTACGACTGGAGTGGGACTATGTCAATTCATCCGGCAAAGGGAGCTGGGGTTTCCATCGTTACGCTGAGGTCGCGGACGTCATTAACGTTGCAGGTGGATTCTATCCAGCGCGATTCAAACGGCAGGAATACATCTACGACTACAAAGCCAACGAGAAACATCGCCAGGAAAAGGAAGCCGGTCGAGTTCCCGAGGACGCTCCTTTACCGCTGCGCGCACCGGGTAAATCCAGAATGTGGGAGGTCACTGAAATCGTTCCACAGCAGCCGATTGAGCCGGCGGCGTTGCTGCTCGAATTCCCAAAGGGCACGCTCTACGCTAACGCCATCGACAAGAGGATGTATCATGCTGGCGACCCGAAGCCTCTTCCTCTTGCCCCAAAGCCGTTACAGCCGGGGCAAGTTGCCCCGCCGCTCGAGGTCGCCCAATGGACGGATGGAAAATCGAGAAATCTGTCTGACTTTCGCGGGAAAGTAGTGGTCCTCACCATTTCACAACGCCTCGACGACGAGAACGACGGCGATGCTGATGAGAACGGACCAATTATTGCGTCGATGAAAGAGCTCATAACGAAACATATGGAGCAAGGCGTGGTGTTTCTCGAGATCTTTGGGGCAGGATCGGACGTCGAAATCGTACGCAAGTTTCAAAAGGCAACCGGGTGGGGATCGTTGGCCGGCATCGACGAAGGCCCCAGATACTCTGATGGGGCGACGCTTCAGAAGTACGGAGAGCCCGGTTTCGCCATCATCGGTCGCGACGGTCATGTGGCCTTTAACCTTGCTGCACAAGATGAGGAAGGCTGGTACATACGCCTCTCTAGAGCAGCGAAGGCGCTTTCAATTCCCTGGCCTCTGGACGAGGATGGCCCCGCAGAACAGATCGGCCGTCAACAACTACAGCTGTTTACGCACATCATGAGCGATCAAATCGACCGGGCACTCGCCGAGCCGGCGCCGAAAGAATGAGTCTTCTGCGTGTCGATTGAAATGAAGCGGTCGGCCGTGCGTTGAGGATTTTCCGCTACGGAGTGCAACCTTCCTCTCGCCTGTTCGGCGAGCGGTTGCGTGCAACGTTCAAGACTGGCAATCGTCCGCAAAATAATTGGGAAAGCTACCGCGTCCGACCTTTATCTCGCCTATTCGGCGAGCGGTCGGACTTGCTTCGCTCGGCGGTCTCGGTTGCTAGTCGGGACGACTGGATTCGAACCAGCGACTTCCGGCTCCCAAAGCCGGCGCTCTGCCAGACTGAGCTACGTCCCGCGGTGACCTGCTGCCTACTAGGATTGGTCCCAAAACCCTCTGATGGGCGACGCGTACCCTTTGTTTGTCGCGTCACGACCCACCACAACCGGGTCTTGGGACAACATCTCAAACAGACACATTCGCGTTCGACGCGGTGCATCCGTCATGGCGCAGGCCCTGCTTGACCTTGCCGAAAATCGAACCGCAGGTCGGAACACATGTTCACGTCTGCTGTCGTTCTCGCGGCGGTCAAGCCTTGGCGAGCCACAGTCTAGGTTTGGACTACAGGGGAGTCAACGGCGGCGAGATCACTCGGCTCGGCGAAGCTGACGGATGATCCGCTCAAAGTCGTCGTTCGAATGGAACTCGATCACGATCGATCCCGATTCCTTGCCCGACTGGCGAATCTGCACTTTGGCGCCGAGCTGGTCGCGGAGCTGATCCTGCAATGAGAGGATGTGATTGTTCGCCTCCGCTTCGGGTGGCGACTGATCCTTCTTGGGGAAGGGGATCGTTTCGGGTTTGTCCCGCTGTTGCAATTGGCGAACGGCTTGCTCGGTCTTTCGCACCGAGAGCGACTCGGATTGGATGCGTTTGCACAGCGCGAGTTGATCCTCCTCGCTGAGCGTGAGCAACGCCCGGGCGTGGCCGTTGGAAATGCTGTCTTCGGCTAGCGCGTTCCGAACGTATTCGGGCAGGTCGAGCAGTCGCAGATAGTTGCTGAGCGTGGAGCGGTTCATGCTCAACTGTTTGGCCAGGTCTTCCAGCTTGGCATCAAACCGATCGAGGTACTCCTTAAACGCGCGGGCCTTTTCCAGCACGTGCAGGTCTTTGCGCTTGAGGTTCTCTTCGAGGGCGACTTCGCAGACCTGTTGGTCTTCGAGTTCCAGTACGCGGCACGGAACGTTCTCAATTCCCGCTCGCTTAGCCGCCAGCCAGCGGCGTTCGCCGGCGATGAGCTGATAGCCCCCGGCGCTGGGGCGGACGAGCAGCGGCTGAAGGACTCCGTGCTGCTTGATGCTCTCGGTGAGTTCCGCCAGTGCCTCTTCTTCGAATTCGGTACGCGGCTGAAACGGATTTCGCTCGATCAACTCGACGTGAATATGGCTGGGGTCGGGGCTCACTCCATCGCCGGCCTCTGCGGCAGCCGGTTGGTAATTCTGGGAATCTTCTCCCTCCGCCCCGCCCAATAGGGCGTGTAGTCCGCGCCCGAGCCGACGCCGAACGGTCCCCGGAGTTTCAGTCGACAGTTGTTCTTCTACGAGCTGATTCGCTTGCACATCCATGTTCAACGCGCCTCGTTACCCTGGTGGTGATCTGTTGTTTGAAATGCCGCCTCGTTATAGAGAAGGATCGAGCAGAGCGGCTCGACTTCTGTATCGAAGATGCGGATTCTATCGATCTCTCTGATCGAGGGGCAAGGTGGAATCGATCACGTGTTTCACGTGAAACACGTGGAACAGGTGCCGTGGGCAGGTGGGGAAGAGGTCGATATTGTGTGAATCGCCGCCGTCGCGTCACTTCAGCTCGAACAACCGGACGCCTTTTTTGCGAGCAAAATTGTAGCGACCTAGCTGGGCCGGGCTGTATTGATTGAGCTGGACGAACTCACTCGGCTCAAATACGTATCCGTCAATGCTTCTGAATCGGTGAGCAACTCCCTTCCACGATTTTCGAAAATCGGGATCGAGAAGCTCCTGGGGGCTCATTGCAAAAAACGTTTTCACGGGCAGCCGGCGAGCCCCCGGCTCGGCGAATGATAGATCGCTGACGGGAGCGGCCGCGGCGCCCTGTGCTCTGACGTGATAAAACAGAGCCGGCTCGGCGTACACATACACGACGAAGTTGTCGGTCGCATCAGGTCCGCCGCCACCAGTGACGTGCGTTGCATCCGCGATGATCTCTTTCGCAATGCGTTGTAGGCCGCTGCGGTCGCGCCAGCCCGACACTGGTTGTTGGGGGGCTAACTTAACGTAAGGTTCAACGCCATACACGGCGTTGAGTATCCAGAGAACGGACAAGATCCCGAGCAACACTCCCTTTCCGCCCAGTGCACGAAGAGTGCTCCTTTCTCCGCCGAGCGTCATCGTTCCTCCAAACAGGCCGGCCATTCCCAACCACGCGGCAACCAGCCAGGGGAGCGTCAGCCTGGGGTACGGGTGGTAAAGGGGTGTTGCGACGGTTAGGCCCACGAACCAGGCGGCCAGCAACCAGGCTGCCAATTGCCGGTTGTCGCTCTCCACCGAGGCGCACTCATCTTGGTGATTGGGTCTGAGTTGAATGCAGAGTCCAAAGCAGGTCAGCAAACCGAGCATGAGGCTCGTTCCGCCAATACAAACAAACCAATTGATCACCACGGCGATCCAAATCGCGCTGACGAGAGCGAAAACCTTTGACCGCTTTGCGTCGGGCAACTGACCGGGGCTCTTCCATATGACGACGGCCACTGCAACCAGACTCAAGTACGATGGCCAGCTTTCCAGCCGGCCATGATTGGCGGACTGCAACAAGAGAGATTGGAACCACTCGCCCACACCGTCGACCAGATAACCGCGATGGTTGGCCTGGACGGCCGCGTAACCGCCGTAGTCGGAGAGCCCGTAAAGTACGGGGCTCCAGGCGGCGAAGGCCAGCCCGGCAATCGCGAACCAAACAAGGACATACCGTCCGGCGGCGCGAGGCTTCACCTTGTGTGTGATGAACCAAGGAATCAGTCCCGAGAGACCGACAGCCATCGGCAGCCAGCCGTTGTACTTCGTCCACCAGGCGGCGGCGGTCGACAAGCCGGCGGCGATCACCCACACGGGCTTCATCCGGCAGTACGCCTCCCAGATGAGGTAGACCGAGAGCAGCATCCAGAAACAGAGCAGCGGATCCGTCAGCGCCGTACGGCTGTAGATGATGTGAATGTCACTCAGCGCAGCGAGCGAAGCGGCGACCAAGCCGGCCGTGGCACCGAACCAGCGGCGGCCGACCCACCAGCAGAGGGCGACGGTCAGGCTGCCGGCCAGAATGTTGACGGCCATCGGGCCGGGACCCGAGGTCCCCAGGAACAGCGTCGTCCATTCGATCAATTTCGGCAGCAGCGGGGGGGCGTACAGGTGACGGGCGGGATACCGGCCGCCGACTTCCTCGGGGAAGAATTGGTTCGACGCGTAGACGGCCTCGTCGAAATGTTCGACGGCGATGCGGGACGGAAACGCGACGCGGAAGCCGAAGCCGACAAGAACGATCAACCCCACCAGCAGCCACTCGCCGCGCGGAATCGCCCCGCGATGGGAAGGATCGAGTTTGGACGAGGTTCGCTTACGATTCATGAAACGGATTTCGGTTCGTCACGCTGGTGAACGCAGCGGGTGGCCTACCGCGCCGCCAGTCAGCCTGGGGTCCGATTGATCATATCAGGGAAAGTTTCACGTGAAACGCCGCTCCGTTTTTCGTAGCGAAGGACTGCCCGCTTGGCGCGTACCGGAATTCTTGATGGGCCGGAGAGCCGGTTTCGATTGCACACGAGGGCGGCCCGTCTATGATACAGCATACGGATGCCAAATACGTCGACGTGGGGAACGTCATCGCTGACGTTCGTGACAGCGTTTGACCGAGCGGACCGCACATCAGATATCCAACGGCAGCTACGCCACCAACTCATTCACGGGAACAACCGAATGCCGACGACCGACGAAATGTACGACGAAGCGAATGCCATGAAGGAGCAGGGCGATCTCAAAGGGGCCGTTGCCAAGCTGAAGGAGGCCATCGAAATCGACCCCGACCACGTGCTGTCGCACTCGGCACTAGCCGTCCACCTTCAAAAACTCGGTGAACTCGAGGACGCGATTCGGCACGCTTTGAAGGTCACCGAACTTGAGCCAGGTGAGGCGTTCTCCTTCGTTCAGCTTTCGGTCATCTATCAGCGATGCGGCAAGATACCGGAAGCCGAGGAAGCGATGGCCCGGTCGCACATGATTAGCGCCGGCGGTTCGTAATTCGCCCGAGCGCGACTGCGGAGTGAAGTGACGAATAACACCGTCTTGCTTCGCGGACTGATTTACGTTGCGCGATGCCGACACACGCCAGTCGTGTCGTGCTGCGTTAGAGTGGCCGCGTCGTGTTGACACCTCAACGCGCCCAGTCGGGCAGTTCGTCGTCGTTGCTGTCTCCGCTTGATTTGGAGTCGCTCCCCGATGATTCGAACGGGTTGATCGGCTCATCAACACGCGGCTCGAAGTCCGAGTCAGAGCCTGCCTGCACGAAACGAAAACGCTGTTTCGTGCGGGGCGTTGACCGTGCTGCCGACGCGGTTGGATTGCGATCTTGCTCGAACAGAGCACTGACGTTTTCCTTCGCGTCCGCACTCCTCTTCGATTTCAGTGGGGGGAGTTTCTCATCTTGAAACAGACCGCCCGTAAGACGGATCGCGCTGGAGCGACCCTTCGATGTCATCTTGAGATCACGCGGTGATCGCTTGGGCCGTTTCCCCTTTGTTGGGTTCACGGCATCAGATCGCCTCACGAGTTTCTCGGGACGACCACGCGGAAAGATATGTGGCGGTCGGCTGCGTCGGCTGGCGACGTTCGCCGTACTGTGTCGTGTTGACGCGTTCGATGACAGAGCCGTATTGCCTGTCGGCGGTTCTATGACAATCGGTTCGCTGGCATCGAAGCTGCGGCCGTCGGTGGTTCTCAGTCTTGCATGCAGCACGAGTTCGGAATTGGTCGGTTGTTGTTGCCAGGGCACCTTGAACTGGTAGCCCGCGCCCATCAGTCCGCTCTGCCAGTTGTTGTGAGCCTTGCCGACGCCGAATTCCCATTGGCCGATTCGGCGATCCTTCTCCGGCAATGCCATGTCGTAGAGTTCGAGTTCGATATCGCCCGGCACCTTGATGAGTTCGCCGTCGGCATCGTGCGGCGTGACGACGGCCAAGAACTCATCGTCTCCGGGTTGGTCGTCGTTATCGAGACCACCGCTGCGCAGCTTGTTGATGCGAATGCCGGTGGCGCGATACAGCGCGTGCGCCTGTTCGGGCAAGATCGTGCTCTCGCCTCGTTGGGCCAACTGTGTTCGCAGCGCGTCGACTTCGAGCCGAGTTGCCGTCAATTCAGAACGATTTGCGGCGAGTTCCGACTCAGCGGCGTACAAAGCATCCTCTTGCTGGCGCATCCGGCCCTCCAAGAGATCGATGTTTCGTCGCGACGTGCAACCGCAGGTAACGAGCAACAGCAGAAGCCATCCCAACACCCGGTTGCCGGCGAGAGAACGGCTCGAACGGCGAACTCGGCTTCGCTGTCCGGAGTGCGTTGAATCTTCATTCCAAACGGGAATCCATGTCCGACAATGACCGGCCATCTTTGAGATCCCTCTCGAAGGAAACCACTCGGATCGGATCGCATGAGTGACAAACTGACGGTAACGATACGTCAACGATCGGCTTCGGGCTCGCCCGCAGCCCAATCGACTTGAAATCTCGAAGAGGCGTGGCCAGTCGGGAAATGCGGCCCGGCGAAATTGTCGATGCACCACCGCAGCTGGTGCGCGAGCATTGCGAGCCGAGGCGTAGCCGCACCCCATCGAGGGGCGGAATACTACACCGAAACTGAATCGAGGGGAACGGGAATCTGCTCAGGCGGGTGGCTGATGTTCGAGATGCTCGAGAACGTTATCGATCAAGCCATAGGCCTGGGCCTCGTCGGCCATCATGAAGTTGTCGCGGTCGGTGTCTTGCTCGATCTTTTTGAGCGTCTGACCGGTGTGCTTGAGCAGGATCTCGTTCATCCGCTCCTTGACTCGAAGCACTTCTTTGGCATGGATTTCGAGGTCGGTTGCACTCCCTTCCATGCCGGCCAACGGTTGGTGGATCATGATCCGGCTATTGGGCAGGGCATTTCGTTTTCCCGCAGCGCCTGCCGTCAGCAGCAGAGCCCCCATGCTGGACGCCTGGCCCAGACAGTACGTGGCCACGTCGCAGCCGATGTATTGCATTGTATCGTAGATGGCCATTCCGGAAGTGATCGAGCCTCCCGGAGAATTGATGTACATGTGAATGTCTGCGTTCGGGTCATCGAACTGCAGGAACAACATCTGGGCGACAAGGCTGTTTGAGACAGCATCATTCACCTGAGAGCCGAGAAAGATGATACGATCTTTCAGCAGCCGGCTGTAGATGTCCATGGCCCGTTCTTCGCGGCCACTTTTTTCGATGACATATGGAACCAAAACCGTCATGGGTACGAGTTTCCGGTTGAGTATCGGTTGAGGAATTCCCCGGCGCGTTCGCTACGGGATCAATACAGTCTTGGGTCGGACAAGGGCGATGCGTTGACCGGGCCGATGCCCGGCGCCGCGAAATACACAATTCGAAACACGACGCGTTCAGTCATTCTCGCCGGTCTTCTTCTTGTCGTTGGTCTTGATGAGAATCTCGTCGACCAGGCCGTATTCCTTGGCCTCGGTGGATGTCATGAAGCGGTCGCGGTCGGTGTCGCGAGCGATGACATCCAGCGACTGGCCGGTATGATTCGCCAAAACCTGATTGAGAATTTCTCGTGTTTTCAGGATGTCCCGGGCCTGGATTTCGATATCAGACACTTGGCCTCCGACCTCACCGTAAGGTTGGTGAATCATCATTTTTGCATGGGGCAAGGTGTACCGTTTTTTGGCGGTGCCGCCGGCGACGAGGATCGCACCCCCGCTGGCTGCAAGCCCGACGCAGTACGTCGCCACGTCGCAGTCGAGGTATTGCATCGTGTCGTAAATGGCCATCGTCGCCGTTACCGAACCGCCGGGCGAATTCACGTAGAGCTGAATATCCTGGTGCCGGTTTTCGGATTGCAGGAACAACAGCTTCATCACGATCATGTTGGCGGCGGCATCCGAGATGACGCCATCCATAAACACAATGCGATTCTCCAGCAGCAGGTCACCGATGCCCATCTGCCGTTGTCGCGTGTAATCTCGGGAACTTTGGTTCATAGGGGTGTACTCGCGGTCAGCCAAGAGGTCAAACATTACCAATTCCTCAGTCGTATGTGCGGGTCGGAGCATCACCCACTCCCAGGGCGATGGATATCCGATCAACATGGCTGGCGTCAAGAGCGGCTGCCGGGCGCGGAAAGCCGATCTGCCGGCAGTTGAATAGTCGAGGCATAACCCTGGCGGGTTCTCGAACCGTTTCGAGCCGCCTATCAGGTCACGAGTCGGCGTCCGAGTCCTCACCGTCCCCGCTTTGTTCGTCCTGATCGACGGGGGCCATCGCCTCGGCGTCACCTTCGATGCCGCAGATCGCGTGCGGCAGGGCCTCGATTCGGTTTTCGTCCGTCTCCTTCGCTTTGACGTCCTTGAATTTGGCTTTGTCGAGAATGAAGTCGATCGCCTTGCGCTCGCAGATTTGTGCCTCGAGGTTTTCAATCATTCCCGACTTGGCCAGGCGGGCGCGAACACGTCGCGGGCTCTCGCCGGATTGAGCGGCCATCAGCCCGATTTCCGTCTGAATGTCGCCCGGCGTGACCTTGATCTCCTTTTCCATGGCGATCTTGTCGAGAACGAAATGTTCTTTGAGTGCTTGTCGCGTCGTGGTGAGCGCCTGTTGCCGAAGCTCGTTTTCGCGAGCACGGATCTCCTGTGGCGTGAACCCGGCCTGTTGCATTTCGAGGATCTGTCGCCGAAGTGCGTTGTCAACCTGACGGCGAACAAGCAGTTCGGGCAGGTCCCAATCGGCCGATTCCGTGATCTTGGCTAGAACTTGCTCGCGCGCCGACTGCCGCTGCGCGTACACCGTTTGCCGTTCGAGCGTACTACGGACTTCCGACCGCAATTCGTCCTCAGACTCGATGCCCAGTCGATCGAGGAACTCCTTGTTCAATTCCGGCATACGCAACTGCTTCACGTCATGCACCATGAACTTCGCGTGAACGGTCTCACCTCGCAACTCGATCGATTCGGCTTCCTGTGAAACGATCATGTCCGCCTCGCGTTCTTGACCCGCTTCGACGCCCGACATCAACTCGTCGAACGATTCAAGTTCTGCATCCCGAAACCGCAGCACGGGCTTGAGCTGGACGGTTACCTCATGAAGCTTTCGGAGCGTCTCGCCGTCACGCGCGAACTCAGCAGAGAGGACGATGTGATCGCCTTTCGCCGCAGCCCCTGCATGGGGAACCAGCTGGCCGTACTGGGAAAGGAATTGGTCCAGATAGCGCTCGACGTCTTCGTCGGTCGTTTCCTTCGTTGGCCGCTCGATGGTCAGGCCTTCGTAGTCCGGCAACTCGAACACCGGCCGAACTTCGACATCGAATTCGTATTCGAAGTCACCTTCCTCGGGAAAGGTCAGGCTTTCAATGTCGATGTCAGGTTCGTTGATCGGGTTGAGGTCATGCTCTTCGGAGATCTGCTCCAGACTTTCCAGCAACACCCGCTGTTTGACGTCGCTCGAGAGTTCCTTTTTGAAACGCCGCTCGACGAGTTTTTTCGGCACATGCCCTTTGCGAAACCCCGGTACGTCGGCCTCGCCGATGAGCTTCGAGACGACCTCGTCGTAGTGATGAGAAATGTCGTCGCGTGGAATACGCACCACAATGTGCTTCTTGCACGGGCCGACATCCTCGATCGTCACATCCAGTGACATCTTGTAGTTGTCGGTTTCAGCAGCGGCGTTTTCGGTGGTTTCGGTGCTCATTTGTGGCTCGTCGTTCTCGCTCATCGTCTAAGTTTGTTCGCGGCAGGAGAACCGGGAATGATGCGGCAAGCATCGTTGCGCCCGCTATGGTTGGCGCGCAAGTTGTGATCGCCACCAAGGTTCGGACGGTCATATCGGCGGCCACCAACAGAAAAGAGCGGGTGAAGGGAGTCGAACCCTCGACAGCCACGTTGGCAACGTGGTGCTCTACCACTGAGCTACACCCGCTTTCGATTCGACCCGGCAACCGCAGTCTGCTCCGAGAAGGCGGATCCTGGTCGCATACGATTATAGCGCTCCGATTCGGCACTGCAAGTCAAAAGCGAATAGGAGATTGAACGTTGAATGGGCTTGAGACGATGCATCTGGTCAAATCCAAAGGTGAAGACTTGTCAAAAACATTCCGTTCGGTTCCGACCCAGTGTTAATCCACTTCAGCGTTCCGCATGATCCTGGAAAATGAAGCGATGACACCGATTTCAAACGACTCGGCTGCAACGCGGAATGGTTGACGACGGTAACACGTTCAAACAAAAACTCTCCGCAGACTCTTGATCTCCCCATCAGTGCGAAAGACTTTGCGCGTTGGATCGGCCCCCGTCGTGGTGCGGCATTTGAGCGGGCAGTCGCGACCATGAACTGGTTTGCGAATAGAACGAGAACGTGTCCAGAATGTCGGCCGCATACCAGGTCGTGCGCTTTGTCGCTCCCCCAAGGAACGCTGCGCATGGATCTTCGTCGTGTGGGGTGAGCTGAAACGCTGCCCGAACGCAACGTGTTGCATTTGTTAGGGACGCGTCGTAACCAACTTCTGCAAAAAGAGTTATGCGTCGTTTTCTCGTTTCCACCCGGCGACGTGTTTCGTCGAAACAACGCACGTGCTTCTGGCTGGCCGCTAAGGTCTCGTCAGGAGTACTCCGGCGTGACTTCGCATAAATGTTGATGTCACAAACAGTTGCGCATCGCAATTGAATCGGATTGTCAAGAAAGTTGATCAACTTGGCCCGGATGGCATTCAGGTTGCTTTACATCATGGGCAGACGACGCGAAGCGAACTTCCGGCAACCGACCTGCCACACACGGGTCAACTTCGATCGCCGGTCGACGCGTTTCAAAGCCGCCGCCGAACGCGACTTCAAACCCTAAAAGGCATCCCAAACCCGGTTGTGGCGGTCTTTAGACTCCACGAATATCGGGTGCACGTCACCCATCAGAGGGTTTGGGACTTTTTCTAGAGAGACCAACATGATGATCGACTTGATGAAACAGTTGGCCAATGATGACGCAGGGTTTGTGGTTTCAGCCGAGCTGGTGCTGGTGGGAACGATCGCCGTGCTGGCGATGGTCGTGGGGCTGGCCGAGGTCGCCAACAACGTCAACCAGGAACTCGAAGACTTGGGCAGCGCCTTCGGGTCGATCAGCCAGAGCTACAGCTACTGCCTCAACCGGGGCCACAAAGGCTGGGTGACCGGCAGTTGCTACCACGACCGAGCCGACTTCTGTGACCGCGAGGGCGACATCCGCGGCAGCCACCCGGTCCCCGAAAAGCGAGGCGGCGGCCGCAATTGAACATTGTCCCCAAACACTCCGCTGGGCAACGCGAACCCTTGCCCTGCTGAGTCATATTTCAACGCAACCCGGCTTCGGATCGGCTCTTTCACCACACAACTCCGAACGGGCTAGAACGCATTCGACATAAGTGTAGCGCGTTCTGGCGGCGTAAAGACGATATTCAAAGACCGAAAATCGTCCGATAGCCGCCACAGTTATCCCGAACGGGATCTAAGACCCCCGGCCCAATCGAAAACACGCTCTCTCTCTTGCCCCTGCCGTCGTACGGCCGGGGTTTTTTCATGCGCGGTTTTGAAGGACGGCACGGATCGAGTTGGACGCATGCCGTCGTTTCGTAACGCTAACGGAGCCGATCGGCGAATCACGTTCAGCTCCCTATCGGATTCAACTACGGAGAGTCGGATTCGTTACCGGGCGAGCGGGCTCCGATGGCGAGGGCGATCCAGCCCACAATAAAAAACATGCCCCCGAGCGGCGCGACCATGCCGAACTTCGTCTGCCCGGTCAATGACAGTGCGTACAGGCTGCCGCTGAATAGTAGGATGCCCGCCAGAAACGACCAGCCGGCGATCGTCGTCCAGCGGGTCGGTTTCGCGCTGGCGAGCAGCCCGACAGCAATCAGACCAAGTGCGTGATACATCTGGTAGTCGGCTCCCGTCTTAAAGTCTTCGAGCCGTTTCCATGAAGTGGGAACTTCCAACCCGGCGACCACTGAAGGCTCCGCGTCCTGGTAGCGCTTCACCATAAGGTCGTCGATGCCGTGGGCGCCGAAGGCACCGATGACGACCGCGAGACCGGCGAGAGCAGCACCGATACACGTCCAACCATTCATGTTTCCCCCTGACCGTTGTGATAGGTGCAACACCGTGACAACGATTTGGCGACGACGTGCGTCAAGCGGACAGAGTTTCGACAAACGCAGCCAGCCACGCCGGGTGGGCCGGCCACGCCGGGGCAGTCACCAAGTTCGCGTCGGTGACGGCTTGATCAACGGGAACTTCGACATACTCTGCGCCGGCCGATTTCAGTTCCGGTGCGCAGGCAGGGTAAGCCGTGCAGCGCTTCCCCTTGAGAATATCCGCCGCCGCAAGCAGTTGCAGGCCATGACAGATCGCCGCGATCGGTTTGTGTGCTTCGGAAAAGTGGCGGACGACGCGAAGAACCTCTTCGTTGAGCCGTAAGTATTCTGGGGCGCGGCCGCCGGGGACCACGAGAGCGTCGTAGTTCGAAGGGTCGATGTCCGAGAAGGTGGCATTCAACGTGAAGTTGTGCCCCGGTTTCTCGGTGTAGGTCTGATCGCCCTCGAAGTCGTGAATGGCGGTTCGGACGTGATCTCCAGCCGCTCGGTCGGGACAGACCACATGCACCGTGTGGCCGAGCATCTGCAAGGCTTGAAAGGGGACCATCAACTCGTAGTCTTCGACGAAGTCGCCGGCAATGACGAGGATCATCTTGGCTGCCACGATTGTTCCGCTCCTTGACCGCTTTGCTGAGAGTGATTTCACAACACTCTGCATAGCGAGGCTCGGTCCGCAAATCAAGCGGCGCGGCCGATGCGGATTCATCAACGGGCTTTGTTCTCAGGCCGCTTAGTTGCGGTGGGCCTGTGGTTCCAGGTAGCTGACGTCGAAACGCGGCTTGTTGCGGAAGTCGCGATCGTCCGGGTTGACGTGACCTTCGACATACACAAGCTGGTTGTTCTTCAGCCCATTGAGACTGGCGTTTCGACTCAAGCCGATGTCGCCACCGAAGTGATCGTCGCCATCGGGCCGGCGGCTGTACATGACGTGCCACGTCTGATGCTGCTGATCGTAATGGGCGACTCCCCGCAGCCAGCGATAGTCGGCGTGATCGTAGTCGTACGGTTCGTGGCCGGCTTGGCGCGCGCCGGCGGAAAACGGACGACCGGCCACGGTCGAGCCGGCTTGGACCGGATGCTCGTCGGAACGCACATCGGGGCTGTTCGACCGGATGTCCAAACTGCCGGTTCTCTGGTCGTCGACTCCGAAGTTGGAACTCGTGTCATCGCGTTGGCGGAACGGGGTAACGCGCGCATCATCATCAAACATCGGGTCAGATGATGAATCGCCGGGGCTTACCCCTCCCATCGGGGGAGCGTCAAAAGCATCCGCGTTGTCAGGGTAATCCGGCACGGGGTTGTTACCTGCCCCGTTCAGGGGCCGCTCGTAAGTCGAAGGCGCATCAAAATTCCCGGGCTGCGAATTCAGCGGCGGGGACGAACCCTCCCATCCGTCGCCTGGAACCGATTGGCTCGGTCCCAGCACCGGACCGTGCGGCGAACCGGGGATCGGCTGGGGGTACCCGTTACCCTGTGGCATCACAACGCCACCCGGGGCTCCCTGGTAATGGCCCGGGTAGCCGCCATAGGGCGAGTAGGAGTGGCAGCCAACAAGTAGCAGAAATGCCGTTCCGAGCGAGGCGCGGAACTTCCAGTGCCTGGATCGCATGCGTGGGTCCTCGTTTCATTCCAGTGCGGGGTTGCGTCGTTTTTTCGGCTAACCGGTCGAAGCGGGGATTCTTGTCCGGTAGCCGACATGAAATGCGGGGTGTTGGTGGCGAAATGCCTCGTGATCGGCCGCATGATCCGCGGCGCGAAGAAACGTCGGGATTGTAAGAATCGCCGGTTTTGTGTCCAGATCGTTTTCCGTCTGAACATCCATCAAAACCGGTTCTTCCGGCAAGAATTTCCCCGTAGCGCCGGATTGAGCCTCACAATCAGCCCCAACATCCCAAAGTTCGATCATCAGCGGGCAGAAAAAGTTATCCATTCATCCTATTCTTCCGAGATTGACAGATGAATACCGGAAAACGGTCGGCAAGGACGCCCGCGCACGCCCAAACTGCGCGCCGCATGACAACGCGCGCAGCGAATCGAATTGCTGAGAAGGCGATCCTTGACGATGCACAATCAAATCTACCGATGCAGCGAATCAGAACACAAGCTGCAAGAACTTGCCTACCACGCGCTGTCCCGCCACCCCTTCGTCGCGGGCCGCAATCTGCGGATTGACCTCGATCAGGAAGACATGGTTCTCTCTGGTGTGGTCGGCAGCTACTACCACAAGCAGTTGGCTCAAGAATCGGTCCGCGAAATCGCCGGCACGAAACGCATTCGGAACGACATCGAAGTCATTTCTCGCTAGAGCAGAATGCTCTATTTCGTGCCCGCGAAGAGTGCGTTTCGGACTAGTAACTGAGGCGAAGCTGACGGGAGTCAGGTTTGGCGAGGGCGGTAGTAACAAACAAGGCTACCGCGTGTCGTACCTCGCCTGCGCATTGCTCGGCGAACGACACTTGCTTCTGCACGAGGCAGAAACGGGCACGGTTTTTCGCGAGTTGCGCTAGTTAAGCCGGCTGAAGTTTGCCGCTGTGCGACACCAGGCATCGTCACACGTCACATGCAAGCTGTCCTCGTAGCGAGCGGTGCGAATCACGAATTCCCGCCCGAGGCCTTCGCACGGCTTGATGTCTGCGCGAACGGATGCGGGGCGCATCGTCTATTGTGCCTCGATGGGGAGACTCGGGACCGCCATTGAAGAAATCAGCCGAGGTTGCAAGAATAGGCTCCGCCGAGCGGGTTGGCGCTTTGGCGAGAAACCGCTTCGAAACCCGGCCGCGGTCGGGTTTGCGTCTGCCATTGTCGGATAGACGCCACCCATCAGCGGGTTTGGGGGACCATTTCGAGAGTCTTCGCCGCCCGAGCGGATCGCAATCATTCGGTCAACATTAACGAAACGATACCAATGCCTCACCACGCATCTCAACTCGAACGGCAACTCAACAACGCACAGGCTGAATTGGCAGCCAGGAAAAAGGTCCTGGACGAAAAGAGTGTATCCGCCGGCGATCGCCGCCGTGACCCCGTTTGGCGCCAACTGACCGCAAAGTGCCAGAAGATCGAAAAGCGAGTTCAAGCCGCTGCTGCCGTTCTAGCGCTGGACGAAGATGTCAAGCAGAGACGCGCCGCGAACGACTGACGCCGAGGTCGATATCCGTCTCATCTAAGGTATTTGACGCGATTCTGATCTCGGCGGTCATACGCAGAAAGACGCAGCCCGGCTGTTTCAGCTTTCGTTGTTGGATGTAGCAGAGCAGCGCGTTGATTTCGCGAGGCGCGACAACTCACTCGGAGAGATGACAGAGTGGCCGATTGTGCGGCACTGGAAATGCCGTGTCCTGGGCAACTGGGACCGGGGGTTCGAATCCCCCTCTCTCCGCTCTATTAGAAGTGGTCCCAAAACCCTCTGATGGGAAACGCGTCCATTCTATGTGTTGAGCCAGCTTTGAACGCAACCGGGTTTCGGGACGGTTTGATACGAATCAGCTCTCAACGCGACCGCCGCTAAAATCAAAACCCTCACGCTGGCGTTATTCGTATTCCCATTTGAGAATCCAGGGATCTTTCGTGTGGCGCTGCCATGACTTGAGCTTCTGCTGGAGCGTCTTGAGCGTCTCTTGGTGCGCGGCGTCGTTGGCCAGGTTTCGCAACTCATCGGGATCGGCTTCGAGGTCGTAGAGTTCGTCGCGTTGCCGATTGATGTAGGCGTAAACCGTCCGCTTGCCGTACAGCTCATCGCGCCGCTTGAGCGTTCCCTGCCACGTTGGCGACCGGTGCAGGTCAGACGCGAACGGATAGGGCAACTGGTGAGCCAGATTGAGCACGTATTTGTAACGGCCCGAGAGGATCATTCGCATCGGGTAGTACATCGTGATTTCGTGGAACGTGTGTGAGGCGTAAATCTCGTCTCGGCCATCCGGGTGTTCGTTCTCCAGTACATCGAGAAACGAGCGTCCATGGAGCGTGTATTCGCTCGGCTTGCCGCGATTCCGACGACCGCCATAATTCTCCGCCGGGCGAACGGGTGGGGCCGGCTTGGGTGTCACGTCACAGTAATCGAGAATTGTCGGCGTCACGTCGGCCCAACAGACTCGGGCGTCGGTGCGAATGCCTCGGCGTGACTGGCTCGGATGGCTGACGATCAGCGGCAAGTTAGCCCCCGGCTGGTACAAATTCGTTTTTGCGCCGGGAAACGGCGGTCCGTTGTCACTCAGGAAAATGATCAGCGTATCGTCGGTGTGCCCGGTTTCATCCAGCGCATCTAACAGCGCGCTCAACCCCTGATCGAGCCGCGAGATCGATTGGTAGTACTCGGCGAGTTCCTTCCGGCACTCGGGTGAGTCGGGCAGCCAGGACGGCACGACAACGTCGGCGGGATCGTAGCGAACGGGGGTGATACCCGGGTAACGTTTCGGGTTGTCGTTGAAGTTCGAAAATCCGTCCGGCCCGCCGCCGCGGTGTGGGTCACTCGTGCAGAAATAGAGAAAAAAGGGACGGTTTTCCGATTCGCTGATCCATTTTTTCGCGTTCGCAGCCATCCGTACTGCGTTGCGACTGCCTTGGATGCCGTCGTTGGCGTATGTCTCGAAGTGGTAGACGTGCTCCGGCGCCAGGTGATACTTGCCGATCGAGCAGGTCCGGTATCCCGCCTCAGCCAGAAGGATTGGCAATGATCTGACCGACTCGTACGTACTGAAATGATTGTAACCGTGGGCGTGTCCGTAGTGTCCTGTCGCGTGGTTATGCAGGCCGGTCATCAAGACAGAACGGCTCGCGCTACAACTGGCGGTTGTACAATATCCTTCGGTGAACAGCGTGCCGCGAGCGGCGAGCCGATCGATTCCCGGCGTCTTGATCACTCCGTTGCCGAAACAGCCCGCTTGAAATCCTTGATCGTCGACCACAAACAGCACAACGTTTTTCTGTGGGACCGCGTCATCGGCGGCAGCAAACAGCGGATCGACGGCCGCGGCGAGAAGCAAGATGAAGACAAGTCGCAGAATCATTACAGGGTACCTCAACGAGAAAAATGTTTCGACACGCGACCAGCAGTCAAGCGTTTTCGGAATGAGCCATGTGCGGTGATGTCTCTCGAGAAGCCGTCCCGAGGCCCGGTTGTGGCGGGATTCGACCGTACAAATCAATGGCACACGTTACTCATCAGAGGGTTTTGGGACCACTTCTAAAGGGAGGCGACCTAATTCGACGATCCTGTCGAATCCTTCAAAACTCCAAGCGTGTGCGAAACGAGCTTCTTGACGTTTCTGTCATCGTCCTCGGCGGCCCGAGCCAATTCTGTTTGAAGCGTTTTTCCGAGTTCGGTGGCACCCGCGTCCGTAATGAGACCATCGATGACGTTCGCCGCCAGAACCCGCACACAGACTCGCTCGTCCCCGATCGCGTCACGAAGCACGTCGATTGCCGGCTCGCGTTCGCCGAGACGGTAGAGCGCTCCTGCTGCGACGATGCCCACGCTTGGTGAGTCATCCTTGAGAACCCGGTTCAGCGCTTCGCGTCCGTGTCGATCAAGGCGCTCGAGCGTTGACATGCCGGTGACTGCCCAATACCGGATCGTTGGATCCTCGTCGTGCAATGCTTCGCTGAGTGCCGAGATCGTCTTTTGATCACCGATTGCGAACAAGGCGGCATCGCGCAGCTTTCGAACGGGAAACGCCGTTTTTTCATCGCGAACGACCGCGTAGATGCCCTCGCTGCCGGCAAGGCGTTCGAGTTCTGTTTCAGGTAGCAAACCCGTGTCGAGCGTCCGGTCCATCCAAGATTCGTGTTCGGCCCTTAGTCGCTCGATGACTTCACGATGTTCCCTTGAGCCGGCCAAATTTACGATCTCGTGGGGGTCCGCTTGAAGATCATACAGTTCTTCAACAGGTTTGGTGGGCCTCATGAAGATCTGCTGGACGGCGTCCAGTTCTCCCTGTTGATGGAGCCGCCGCAACTCCTGCATCGTGGAGCCCACCTCGGCGTACGCAAGATACTGGGCGCGCGTCTTGAACGGTTGGTAGTTACGGATGTACTTGTAGCGGTGGTCGCGGACGGCGCGGATCAGGTCGTATCGTTCGTCCATTCGGTCGCGGGCGGCATAGATGTACCGGCGAGGCTTGCCGGCTTTGGGGCCAAGAAATGGCAGGCCCTGCAAATGCTCGGGGATGTCGATGCCGGCGATCGACAGGACTGTTGGTGCCAGGTCGACAAAACTCACGAGCCTGTCTTCAACGGCGGCCGCTTCGACGTGTCCCGGCCAGCGGACGATCATCGGCACGTGCAGGCCCGAGTCGTACAACCAGCGTTTGGCCCGCGGCAGTCCGACGCCGTGGTCGGAGTAATAAAAAACGATCGTGTTCTCTGCGAATCCGTCGTTTTCGAGTTGATCGAGTATTTCGCCCGCCTGATGGTCCATGGCGGTGATCAATTCGAAGTAATGCGCCCAATCCTTACGCACTTTGGGCGTGACCGGGTAGTAAGGCGGCAGTGTCAGCTTCGACGGGTCTTGCCGCTGCGAGGCGGTCAGAGACGTTGTGTTCTTTGCGTGTTGGTCGTCGTCGGCGCGGACGCGTGATTCGTGTGTGACGGTCATGTTGAACACGGAAAAGAACGGTTGGCCGGCACCGCGATTTCGCCAATGGGCCGTGTTGCTGCTTTCGTCCCAAGCCGACTTGGGGTGTGCGAAATTGTAATCGGTCTTGCGATTGTTCGTGCAGTAGTAGCCCGCCTCGCGGAGGTATTCGGTAAAACAGCGGATCGTCTTTGGCAAGACGGCCCGGCAACGCATGTGCTGTGAACCGATCGACGTCGGATACATTCCGGTAATGATGCAGGAACGGCTCGGTGCACAAACACCTGAGATGGAGAATGCGTGCGTGTACCGCGTTCCTTGTTGAGCGAGTCGATCGAGATGGGGTGTGATCGCTCGTGGGGCACCGTAGCAGCCTAGGTGAGGGCTGATGTCCTCGCAGGTCAACCACAGTATGTTGGGACGATCCCCGGAGGCCCGTTCGGCGGCCACGGCCGATAGCGTGCATGCCAGAATGAATCCCACGGTCACTGTCAAGAACATCGGCAGCGAAGAAAGACGGGGAGAAAACGAACACGCGTTTTTCGTCAAGTGGCACCTCTTAGTTTAGTTAGCTGTTTAGCTGTCCGTCATTGTTTATCTGTCCGTCATTGTCGCTGAAATTGATTCCCTCTCATGACCCGCGATTTACGCCATGCAGAATCATTCTTCGCCTTTCTTCGGAACTTCGTCATCGGCTTGTCCGGCCGGCTCGGAAGGCTCGCTCGAAATTGCTTCGAAATACCAAGCCGGCACGGGAAGCATTCCCAGTGTCGCATCGGGCAGCGGAAGGTTTCCTCGGCTTTCGAACAGAATTCCGTCATCGGTACGAACGATCGTCGCGACCGTGTCGCCGATGTAGCTCTCGATCGCCTTCGCCGGTGGTAGTGCAGGAAACGTAGATTGCACCTCGGCACCGAGAGCGTTTTTCGTGATACGCGGAATCGCAGCATACAACATACTCACCAGCGGCTTGCCTTTCACGTAGGACAACCCAATCAACCGTCCTTCGGCCACTGCGATCTGTTTGCCTAGCTTCTCGCCGAAATTCTTCCCGCCGCCCTTACGAAATTTCAGCGTCGGTTCCAATGCATCGAGACGTGGCGCGACGAATAACCGGTCGCGCGTCATGCAGAACGCGGGCGTGAACCGGTCGTTTTTCTTGGAGGACTCCACGTACCAGACCCTCTCGCCGAGCAGCCTGGTCTTTTTGAGCGAAGCGGTTTTGGCGGGCTGTTCGCGGAGTTCGGACTGGATCACGTCGAGTACGCCCGTGTACGCCGTAAAGGCGCGGACCATCTTGATGACGTCCAAGCTCAAGACGAGCTGATGCTTAAGAGAACTGCCGGGAATCGGCAGGCTGTGAACGACCGACACGTCACCGAATCCGGGATAGATGTCGTCTTCCAGGCTGGCATCGAAAGCGCGTTCCCATTGGTGCAACGTGTGTTGGAACGATTCCTTTGCATCAGAGCCCGCCGACGTGACAATCTTTTCCAGCGACTGCAAAAGATGAAATAGATTGACACTCAGCGCGTAGACAACTGGTGTTTCGATCGGCACGTGCGAGAAATCGGAAGATTCGATCGACCTTCCTCCCGATAGCGCGAGCAACCCGTCGGTACTGTCGTCGGTTCGGACGAATGTTTGCGAGTGGATTTGTCCATCCACGACGCTCGTTATGCTGGAGACGGAATCGATTCGATCGACGGCAAGTGTGGTGGCCATCTGTCTGATTTGTCCGCCGTGCGCCGCGAGCTCCGTTTCGAGCGCCGTGAGAATTCCCCTGACGTCAATCCATCTGAGGTTGGCCGGCTTCCTTGCGCTGCCTAGACGCTTCATTGCTTCAGCGAACCGGTCGGATTCGCCGAAACGCGGTTCATCGCCGGTGTCCCCGTCCAATCGTTTCATGACGGCGTCGATCGTTCCTTCACCTAATCCGACAATGAAATAATTCTTGTGCCGGTGAAGCGTGAGAGCACTTAGCGGAGATAGCGCGGGAAGACTTTGATGCTTGAGATCCGTTCGGCGCACATCTTGGGGGAGCGCGTCGACGAGCCGGCCGAATGCCGCCGCAATCTTGTCGGCTTGGTCACCTCCGCTGATGATCAGAGCCGCCTCAAGCTGCGCAACGAACGACGCCAAGCCGGGCAGTGGGGGGGCGTTCGCCTTCGGTGGCGGCTCGTCCTCATCCTTCCGCTCGCGAAACTTCGCGAAGACGCAACACGGTCGGCTCATCACTAAGCCGGCCAGTCGTGGGAGTTCCGAGGCGACGACTTTCGGCGGGCGATCCGTCCGGAGCGCTCCATTCTGGATTCCTGCTTCGATGGAAGCCTTGATCTCGGTGACAAACTTGAGGACCTCGGGATCGGCCGCCAAACCGTCGATTCCGGCCGCACCCGGCCTTCCCGCAGAACGCGCCGACCATTCCAGGTAAATTTCAGCATCAGGCGGCGGACAGCGGAGCAGGGCAGCGTCACGCTCACCGGCCGGCAAACCCATATAGCCCGTTCCGGTCACCAACGCCAACAACAACGCGAAGACATCGTATGTGAACGTTGGGGCGGGACTCATGACAAATCCACTTCGTATCGGCACTCTTTGCCGGATTCTTGCAAGGTGCCGGAAGGCGAAATTCGCAGCTACGACAACAATCAAATCAGCATCGACCAAACCGCGATCGATCGATTCATCGTAAACCAACCCATCGGCCGAAACCAGTTGTTCGTGTCTGATCGCCGGCGATGCCAATCAGGCCGGCATTCCCGCCGGTTACGACGATCTAGGAGTGGTCGACATGTTCGTATGAACACTTTCTCGCAAACCACTCGACTTTCGGGAACTTTTCACGCACAATGCGCGTCGAATAGGGGTGTCGACCGATGTCAGATCTGCCGATGCCATCGCGATATCGGGACCGGGAATGATGAACGAACCCTTCGACGACGAACGCCTCTCTGCCTACTACGACGGCGAAATTGCGCCTGCCGAGCAGGAAGCGGTCCGCGAACAGGTCGAGGCATCACCCAAGACACAACGAGAGCTCGAAGAAATCGGCAAGCTTTCCGCGTGGATAAAGGAGTTGCCTGGGGAACATGCGCCGGTTGAGTTTCGCTCGCGGGTCATGCAGGCTGCCGAGCGGAGCATGTTGCTGCCGATGACCGATGTGCCGACTTCCGCATCTCGGCCGTCCCGACGCCACGTCTGGTGGTTGGGAGGTGCCGCGACGGTTCTCGCTTCGGCGGCAATGCTATTCGTGATGACCCGCGGATCCGGTCCGACTGAACAGTCGCCGCAAGCATTTGGTGTTGCCGAAGGCACGTTGGGTCTCGACGTTGTGTCGCGTAAGGATGCTTCGCGTTCAATATTGGATGGGACGAGTAGCACTTTCGCGATGGGGGAGTCAGCGGACGCCGATGACTCGTCGGTGGACGCCCCCAAGTCAGCTTTCGGCCAACCGGTCGCATCGGCGGAAAACTTAGATGCGAACGCCAAGACGGCTGCAGCGCCATCACTGGCGAATACGCCCGCGAGTGGCATGACTCGACTCGAGTTCAATGAAGACTTGAAGCGGCCACAGATCGGCGCGATGGTTCAGGCGCTCGAGCGGCGTGGTGAGAACGTTTCGGTT
>Ga0315336_1001167_pt1 | contig 55462 bp, 45 predicted proteins | sample ASW5metaG_FD_204512 | JGI IMG/M metagenome (GOLD analysis project Ga0315336, IMG submission 204512) | Ammonia-oxidizing marine archaeal communities from Monterey Bay, California, United States - ASW #5 | ecosystem: Environmental > Aquatic > Marine > Intertidal zone | place: USA: California...
GCCCCTTAATTGTTCCTCAAGACATTTAGAGCCGGCAGAAAAGATAGTTCCAGTAGCAGTTCGAGTTTACTTTACTTGTCTGTTCGTTCTACCACTCATTGGGTGTTTGAGATGATCAAGGTTCAAGTAGTCGACTTCAATGGACATGAACGTTCCGGACTAAAATCTCATCAGGCTGCATATAGGTGAGAAACAGCATGCTTGATTTTCTGTCCAGTCACAATCAGGTCATATGCTAAGAAACTTTTCTAATCCCTTGCGATCAAGATCGATCTTGATTATCGCGAGTCTTAGCTACTTTAGTTTCAGTGGTTATTTGATTTTTCGGGAGCATGAGATCAGCCTCTCTGTGTTAACTATGCTGGCTTGCGCTTTAGCGTATGCTGGAATAGCTTGCTTGACGCCGAAAGATCGTATTGGTGCAGGCGACTGGAGCGGCCTTGTGGTAGCCCTCTTTGGCGGGGTTGGCGTGCTTACCAGTCTCTATTTGGAACATATCATTGATAGCGAGTGGTATTTTTTCGACGAAGCCAAGGGGTTATCCCTTACGCTATGTTTTCTGCTCATCCTAATCGACATTTGGTTGCCCTGGCTAATCAAAGCTCTTCAGTGGAAGGCCTCGTATCGATGGGTGTTTGGGGGTTGTTTTCTTCTAACTTTGATTTTCGCATCGACGATAACTAGTCATGAATTTGACCCAAAAGCTAAATTCACCGGCGATATAGGGTCATATCAATCCTTAGCGGTGAATTGGGCTAAAGGTCATGGGTTGAGATACGGTGGAATGGAGGATATTAAGATATATCAGTTCCACAGCCTATCTGAAGATGACTATAGTCGATTCAAAAAAATCGGCGAAAGAGAGGGGTACCTTGCTTCGACAGATTTTTTTCGAACCCCCGGGTATCCGATCTTTTTGGGTGTCGTATATAAGATGTTTGGAGTGTCACCGCTGGCCGCAAAAAGGGTTCAGTATCTCATGATTGCTATTTCATGTGCATTTTTGCCGTTAATAGGGTTCAATTATTGGGGATTTATTGGATCTCTCAGTGGAGTAGTGAGTGCAGTTGTTGCCTTTCAGTACTATGCAGTCGGGGTGAGACTTTCAGACCAATTGATGAGCGAGGCATTAATTGTATTTTCACTAGTGTTGCTGGTGTGTTTATTGATCTTGTGGGAGAAGTTCACTAATTGGTGGACCTCATTTCTGGTCGGTTTGATGCTTGGCGCGTGTTTGCTAGTTAAAACATCGCTTATTTTTTTACCATTTTTGTTTGTGGCGTATTGTGGTTGGAATATGAGAAGGCGTAATGTCTGGCGGTGGCGTCGATATACGATCCTGATCCTTGGGGGTTTCTTGCTGGTAACCGGAGCCTGGTCAGTTCATGTAAGTATTCATGTCGGTAAGCCCGTCTTTATGTCAATTCAGGGTGGTGTCACATTGAAAGCTGGTAACAACGAGTTGTCGTTTAATGGTACTGGAGCGGACAATGATAGTTGGCAAAAAGATAAAAGTAGCTTTTACTACAGGCCAGAGATTCGTCCTTTGCCTGAGCCTGTCCAAGTTTTGTTGTTTTGGAAAGAGCACGCGGGTGAAATGCCCGGTCTGGTGCACAAGAAGATAAGGCGGGCTTTTGATTCTCCAGCCCTTTATGTCACCTTGCTGTTTTTTATTTTGGAGTGTGTTTTTTCTCTGACAAAATATTTCCGAGAGAGGGCTAGGCGGCCTTTAAGGTTTCTGGCTGTTATTGGCGTTTTAGGCGGTGCCATATTTATTGGCCCGCTAAATGCTGGCCCGCTCTATATCTATTTTGGACTATTGATATATTGTATTCGAGTGGCTTCTCGAAGCGGCGGTCAATATCTACTACCCATGCCGTTGGCATTAATCTTTTTCAATTTTTTGTTTGTTACTATCATAGTGTTTGGGCACTTCAGGTATTTAGTGGTGATGGAGTGGGTGTTTGTCCTGACGGCAATCAGTTATTGCACAGTTTCGGTAGTGTTCGTCCTACAATATCTTGATGAACAACAACGTCATTCTAATGGCAAGGCGTTAATGTCAACGAGAACAATCGGCTAACTCAATGAGTGAGTCATATCAGTTCAAGAAGGTGTTGATTACCGGCGGCTCATCTGGCATTGGACTTGCGCTTGCTAAGGCCCTAGCGGCGGAGGGGGCCCACCTATTTATCATCGCCCGCAAGAATTCACTGTTAGATAGTATTGCTATAGATCTTAAAACTAGGCATCGCTCTTGTGAGGTTGATCTGATACCCTGTGATATATCTGATACTGATCAGATACGCAATACGGCGGCCGTTATTAGAAGTAAAACGTCAGTTGTTGATCTCCTGATTAATAACGCGGGGTATGCTACATATGAACTCTTTGAAGAGTTGACCTATGAGGAGATGGCAAAGCTTGCGACAACAAACTTTAACGGGCATATTGCAATCACCTTTGCTTTGATGGATTTGGTGCGGTCAGCAAAGTCAGGACATATTTGTTTTGTCAACTCAATTGCTGCCGAAATACCTATCACCCCGAACTTAGTCTATGGAGCATCAAAAAGAGGTCTGGATGGGTTTGCAAACCTGCTTCGTCACGAGTTGCGTGTTCATGGGATCAATGTTACCTCTGTATTTCCTGGGAGAGTTGTCACACCTTTCTTTGATGGTCCAACTTTCCGGAATCGCACTGGGGGCATAGAAAGAAAACTTACAACCTCAGTAACGGTGGTGTCCGAGAAGATCATCGCTGGTCTAAAAAAGAGAAAGAAAAAAATCTATGTACCCCAATATTGGCGAGTCATCTCTTATCTCTACCGTAGTGATCCACTTATTTCAGAGAAGATATTCGATGTGATACTCGCGGCACGTCTAAAACGTTTTCGCCAGCATTTAAAAGAAAGTGACAATTAGGAAATTGGTAAAATAGTCAGGCGAGCGCTACCTATGACATTGATCGGGAAAAGATCCTAGCAATGGGTAGGGAAATTAGAAGCAATCTCCAAAGTCCATTTTCAAAGGATTAATATTGCCAATGAATTGGACATTGTGCTCTTCCCGTTTAGTGTGATTATTGCGGATAATGTAGACCTGCTCTGACTTTGAAAGTCAGTCGCGGCGATCGTGTAAGTAGAATATCTCTGTGGTTGACTATTTCAAGAAATAGTGAGTTTTCTAATTCTTACGAAAGGATTTAATTATTAGTGATACCTATAACATTCTAGGCGTAAACCATGGCGGGCATGATACTTCTGCTGCGCTTATGCGAGACGGGGAGCTGGTAGCCGCGTGCGAGCAGGAACGCTACACGCTTGACAAGCATAGCCGACTCTTCCCCGTTGACGCGATTCATGATTGCCTCTCTCGGGCAGATATCGGCATTGACGGTGTCGATGAATTCGCTTTTGCTTTCCAGCCGTTTTATCACATCCGCGAAGCCTATCTGCGGCCGGCCCTTACCGAAATTAAACGAATTGGATCACTTATCTTGGATATTGATCGAATAAGAGAGAATTTCTTAATCGAGGAGTTAATTAGGGAACAAACAGGTTTTAGTGGAAAAATAAATTATTATCACCACCACCAGTGCCATCTCGCCAGCACTTGGTACCCCAGTGGCTTCGATGAGGCGCTGGTAGTCAGTTACGACGGTATCGGCGAGATCGAATCTGGCCTGCTGGCGGTGGGGCGTGGCACTTCGCTGGAAGTATTTCACGAAGGCAGTCGCTACCCGGATTCGCTGGGTCTGCTGTACTCAGCGGTGACCCATTATCTTGGTTGGCGGCATCATTGTGATGAGGGCATCATTATGGGTCTTGCCTGCTACGGGGATCCTGATGCAAAAGTTCCTGATAGTGATCGATCCTATATTGAAATATTCCGTGAAATTGTTCGTCAGACTGGGGATTACGATTATGAGATCGACCGCAATTGGATTGCCTTCCATGAGGTAAGAGATAAATGGGTCAGTGACCGTTTTACAACAGTCTTCGGCGAAAAGCGTCAGTCGGATAGTGCACTCACCAACCATCACAAGAATGTCGCTGCAGCACTGCAGTTGCGGCTTGAAGAGATTGTTTTGGCACAGTTACGCAAAGCACGAGAGCAATATCAGGTAGACCGTATATGCCTTTCGGGCGGAGTAGCACTTAATTGCTCGATGAATGGCAAGATTGAACAGTCTGGTATTTTTGAGGAGATTTTTGTGCAGCCTGCCAGTGGCGATGCGGGTGTGGCCGTCGGGGCCTGTTATATGGCGCAAAAGAATCTAGAGCCTGCTCTGAAACCTGAAAAAATGCACAACTTTTTTCTCGGTTCAGTATTTGATGATCAGGAGATAGCAGAAGCGTTTGCTGAACGTGACCTAAAAGCGACTCGGCCAAAAGATCTTTTCGAGCGTGCCGCGGCAAGGCTTGCCGAAGGTCGGATCATTGGGTGGTTTCAAGGTGGGGCCGAGTTTGGACCCCGTGCATTAGGCAACCGCAGCATTCTCACTAGACCTTTTCCAGCTGACATGAAGGACTATCTTAATGCCCGGGTGAAGTTCCGGGAGGAATTCAGGCCGTTTGCTCCAGCGGTACTGGTAGATCATTTTCCCGAATACTTTGAAATCGGTCAGGAAAGCCCCCATATGCTGATTGCGTGCCAGGCCACTGAAAAGGCGCGTCGGGAGATACCTGCCACCGTCCATGTTGACAACAGTTGTCGTGTTCAGACTGTCCGTGAAGAATTGAATCCCGGGTTTCATGCCTTGTTGCAGGCGTTTCACGACCAAACGGGGTGCCCCGTGTTATTGAATACCTCGTTCAATGTTAAAGGGCAGCCGATCGTGAATACGCCGACCCAGGCTATTGACTGTTATCTTGGCACCAACATCGACTGCCTGGTCTTAGGTGACTATTTCATTGAAAAGCCCGAGTCGGAAGCGCGGTAAATAGTGGACTGATGCGCACGGTGGCGATGATTCCCGCCCGGATGGGCTCTGGTCGACTCCCGGGTAAAGTCATGACTCCGCTGCAGGGAAAGCCGCTGCTTGGCCATCTCCTGGATCGGGTTGGACACTGCAAGAATATCGAAGAGGTTGTCGTTGCGATTCCCGACACAATTCAAAACGACTGCATTCAAGAATACTGCGAGAGCCGTTCAGTTGCGGTCTTCCGCGGCTCCGAAGACGATGTTCTGGACAGATTACTACAAGGTCTTCTTTGGTCTAAGGCAGACGTGGGGGTGCTGATCTTCAGTGACGGGCCCTTGATTGATTTCCAAATAATCGATAACGCGATCGATACTTTTCACTCGATCGGCGATTACGACTGGGCAGGCAATGACCTCACGACAACCTGGCCATCTGGAATGGAGGTTGAGGTCTTTCTAGTGACGGCGTTGGCCGATGCCGCCCTCAGGTGCGTCGACTCAGAAATGCGCGAACACGGCACTCTATATATCCGAAAAAATCCAAAGAGATATCAGCTTTATAATATTGATGCGCCGGAAGAATTTAATCGACCGGACCTCTCCTTTGAAGTCGACGTATCTGAAGATCTGGAAGTGATTACCTGCTTGATTAATCAGTTCTCAACCCAGTCATCTGTTTCCCTTAAAGAACTTATCGGCTACATGGATGATCATCCGGAGCTTGGAAAATTGACATCGGGCGTGGAGCGTCGTTGGAAAAGGTTCAGAATCCCCGCTAAATAATGTGCTTGTGCTCGATTCTTTCAAGTATCTAGATGAATTGGATTTCCCAGTGTTTCTCGGAATTCAAGGATAAGCTTATCTGATGTGGAAAATTGACGTAGAGGCATTGGGTGTTGTGGACGCTGTCAAATATTCCTATATGCAACTCAGTGAGGATATCGATCCCGTTGGGAATATCTTCATGATCTTTGCACATGATCTAGTTGTTCATTTCACCGGGATGCTTATTCAGAGAGAGGCAAAATCTGCGTACGAGCATAAAGTTTGTTTCCCTCATGTAAACAAAGACTATGCTCTGTCGCCTTTTTCTATTGGGCCCACTATTGATGAAGTCGAAAGACATCGCAGTTCATTAAAGGCTTGGATACGGAGTCTGCCGCTAAGCCGAACGGCGGTAGGCGACGCGCTGCCGCTATCATCTGGTGCCGATCGGGTAGCGGCTAAGTGGATAAACCTTTTCGGTGGCAGGAAAGCGCCAGTCCAGGTATTTCTCCCAAGGCGCAACGAGCAGATTGAAGCTCTATATGAGTTAATCGCAAACCTCTCCTCGGTGTATGGATTTAGCGGAATCGACGATATTTGGGAAAATTGGTATCAATATGTCATAGGGAATACGTCCACTAAGCAGTCGGTCATTCGTGAGAACGGGTTATTGGTTGGTACTCGAAACAACTTGCAGAACAGAAAACTTGCGGCAAACTTTCTTCAGCAAGGTAAACACGTAGTCGCAATTACGCATGGCGAAGTAGCAAACTCAGTGATGGATGAACCGCCTTTTGGCTATTCTGAGCGAACCTTATGTTCTACGCTGATCGACTACGGAGAATTTGACCAGAGTGGTCAGTTTAATAAACCTTGGATCAAACCTCAGCTCACGCTTTCTCGTGGTGGTGCCCTTGCAGCGTTGGTGCACAGACCGTCTGATAGGATAGTGCTCCCTGATCGCGGTCGTGCACGCATTCTCTATATTCCTACCACCTACCATGGTAATGATCTGTATGGTCCTTTCCATGTCTATGAAGATGATCTGTATCGTCAGTGGCAATGCGCCCTCTTCAAAGCGATTCCGGGGCTAACTTTTAAGGCGCACCCAAAGTCGCTAGGCGGACCCTTAGAAGGGGTTCCAATTGATTCGAGACGGCTGGAGGATTGTATACCTGAGTATGATGTCCTGGTGTTCGATTACTTTGCCACTGGTGCAATGCTTGCGTTGGTCTCAGACAAGCCGGTTATTTACCTGGATATTGGCCTGCGCAATCTTCAAAAAGACTTCATCTTAGACCTGAAGCGTCGATGCGAATATGTCAAAATTGAGTTCTCGGACAGTGAAAAATGGGATCTTACTAACGCTTTGTCGCAATGCTGGGAAGTCTCCGCAGAACGAACTAATGAAGGTATGGCACGTTATGTATTTTGCGATCCGGAGCGTTTTAGTTGGAAAGCTGTCTTTAGTGCTGTAAATGCTGGAACAGCGCCTTAGGACAAAGGAAAGAGATAGGCCATGACACAAAAATCAATTTTGCAACGGTTATCAATTGGATCGTGGATTCAATTAGGCCATCCGGGTGTGGCTGAGATCATGGCATCTTCCGGTTTCGATTGGTTGGCAATTGATCTTGAGCACAGCACGATCACCCTTAGAGAGGCAGAAGATTTAATTCGAGTAATTGGTCTGAAAGATGTGATCCCGTTGGTCCGACTCTCATCAAATGACGCGGTGCAAATTAAACGTGTAATGGACGCTGGCGCTCACGGCGTCATTGTTCCGATGGTCAAAACGCCTGAAGAAGCACGTTATGCGGTTAATGCAGTTAGATATCCGCCGGAGGGTGAGCGCAGTATCGGGCTGGCTCGGGCTCAGGGTTATGGCACTGATTTTGCACGCTATTTTGAATGGCAGAAAAGGGAGTCACTGGTCATCGTTCAGATAGAACATATTGACGCCGTGAACAATCTTGAGGGTATTCTCACTGTTCCCGGAGTCGATGCCTACATTGTGGGGCCATACGACCTCACGGGTTCTTTAGGTATACCGGGAGATTTCGAGGCTCAGCAGTACCTTGACGCTATTGATCAAATTCAGAGAATCAGCCATAGATTGCAGATTCCCGGAGGAATACATATCGTAGAGCCGGACCCAAAGGCACTACATGAAGCAGTTCGGGCTGGCAACAAATTTATCGCCTATGGAGTGGACACTCGAATGCTGGATACGAGCTGTCGGATAGCCTTGCAGAGCGTTCAGGAATTAAACAGATAAGAAGGGCGATGAACATAGTTGCGGTAATACCTGCAAGGATGGACTCTTCCCGTTTCCCTGGAAAGCCGATGGCTCTCATCCACGGTATGCCAATGATCGGACATTGCTACAACCGAATTCGTCTTTGTGAGGACTTAGCTTCGACGTACGTTGCTACCTGTGATGCAGAAATTTTTGACTATATAAGCTCGATCGGCGGCAATGTCGTGATGACGGCAGATTCTCATGAGAGAGCCAGTGATAGAGCAGCTGAAGCAATGCTGAAGATCGAGGATCAGACAGGTGAGAGAATCGACATTCTAGTTATGGTTCAAGGCGACGAGCCGATGGATACACCTCAGATGGTCAGTGAGGCGGTGGGCCCTATGGTTGCCGACGAGTCAGTTAAAGTCGTTAATCTGATGGCACCGATATTGAACGAGGATGAGTTTCTTGATCCAAATACAGTCAAGGTCGTCACAAGTCATACGGGGCAAGCGCTTTACTTCTCACGCGAACCTATACCCTCTAACAAAAAATGGGATGGTGCGTTGCCCAGGAAGAAGCAAGTGTGTGTGATTCCATTTCGACGCGATTATCTTATCGAATTCAATCGAACTCCTGAGATGCCATTGGAGCGAATCGAGTCAGTAGACATGCTGAGAGTGCTCGAGAGTGGAGAGAGTGTCATGATGGTGTCGACGGTGTATCCTTCTATTGGGGTTGATACTCCAGAGCATTTGCGACAAGTTGAAGAACTGATGAGCTCAGACTCGCTTATGTCATCATACCTGACCCCGAGTGCTTGATGACGTTCAGAGTAAATAAAAAATTTTTTCAACTTTCGGCTTACTGGAATAAACTAAAACTGCTAACTCTAAAGCAGTTATTCCGCTTGAAAGTTCCCATCAAGACGCAGACTACCGTCCGCGGCCATGAAGTTACGTTTCTTACCTCATCATATCTGGAGTATTTTCTGAGAGCGAAGGAAGGATTTAATCGGGAACCGATCACCGTAAATTGGATTCTGGACATAATCAGGCCAGGTGAGGTTGTTTATGACATAGGTGCGAACGTTGGCACCTACACCCTGTTGATGGGGAAACGGGTAATGAGTGGAGGTGGGAAGGTCTATGCACTGGAGCCGGCCGCGGCTAATTTCCTATCATTAACCAGAAATATCTTCGCAAACCAATTGGACGGGGTCGTGATTCCAATTCCATTGGCTTGTGATAACGAGAGTCGATTATCGATACTTACTCTTTCTTCAGAGATACCCGGTTCAGCTCTGCACTATCTGAGCCCGGTTAACTCAGAAGCTTCGTCAAGCGGATCGAATCTCCAACAAGGCGTATTCTCAATGTCGCTAGATCAGTTGACTGAAGAATATGATGTGTTATTTCCTAATCATATAAAGATCGATACTGATGGTGGAGAAATGGGCATCGTAGAAGGTATGAAAGTTGTTCTTGGAGATAGTAGGTTGAGATCAGTAATGATCGAAATCGATTTTGATCTAAGCCAAGGAATTATTGAAGAGGAGTTTCGTAAGGCTGGTTTTGAAGAGAAGGGACGACAGCGTGTGTCTAGGAGAAACAATGCTAACGTGCTGTATGTTCGGGTTAAAGGCGCCAGGGAGGAACGAATCTAGCTCTATAGAGATGGAGGTTTATATATGAAGATTTTCGTCTCTACCGTTCCGTTCGCAGATGTGGATCCACGTCCTCGCGAAGTGCTACGGGAAGTCGGCGCTGAGTTAGTTGTAAATCCGCTAAATAGAAAATTAACTGAGTCGGATCTTGATGCGCTCATCGGAGATTACGAGATTCTGATTGCGGGTACTGAGTCGATCTCTGAGTCCGTTCTCGAAAAAGCAAAACGACTGAAGCTGATTGTCCGCGTTGGTATTGGTCTCGATAGCGTGGACCTAAGGGCTGCTCGAAAACGTGACATACTGGTGAGTTACACACCAGATGCGCCTTCACCTGCAGTCGCGGAACTGACCATTGGGCTGATGATTGATCTGCTGCGTTCTACTCACGTGTCGAACTTAAGGATGCACAAGGGTGAATGGTATCGGTATTTCGGAAGACGCTTGTCTGAGGTCATCATCGGCGTCATTGGTGCAGGACGGATCGGTAGCAGAGTTATCAAACACCTGCGGGGGTTTAATTGCCGCCAAATTCTTGTTAACGACATTGATACCCAGATTTCCCTCCCATATGATCCAACCTGTACGCTCGAGAGGACAACGAAAGAGCAAATCTACCAGGAGGCAGAAGTTATTTCACTACACGTTCCGCTAACACCAAAGACCCGAAGTCTTATCAGCGAAAAAGAACTGGGACAAATGCGACCTGATGCTTTGTTAATCAATACCTCCAGGGGTGGCATCGTCAATGAGCAGGATTTATTCGAGGCCTTAAAAAAACAGCAAATAGGTGGTGCGGCAATAGACGTGTTTGAGCAGGAGCCATATACCGGCAATCTGTCGACATTAGAGAACTGCTTGTTGACGGCGCATATGGGGTCCATGTCGGTCGATTGCCGGACGCAGATGGAAATTGAGGCATGTCAGGAGGCAGTGCGGTTCATTAAAGGTGAGCCATTGGAAAGCCTGGTACCCGACGCTGAGTATAATCACGGCTGACTGATGTCTCATGAAGATAAGAGTGTAGCCTTGTAAGGCCCATCTGTTTTTCAAAAGACTTAATCCAATGAATAAAGTGGTCGTGATAGGCGGTTCCGGGTTCCTGGGCAGTCACGTTTCGGACGAACTGTCGATGCGGGGCTATGATGTCACCATTTTTGACCAGAACCCCTCGCCGTGGATTAATTCAAAACAACGCTTTGTAGAAGGTAGTGTATTGGATCGACCTGCGTTGGTTGAAGCGTGCTCGGGCGCGCGTTTCATTTATCACTTCGGGGGAATCGCCGATATCAAGGAGGCCGTAGCAAACCCGTATAAAACCATAGAAGCCAACGTCTTGGGCACTGCAAATATTTTTGAGGCTTTAACTAGTAATTCAGTCGAGCGATTCGTGTACGCCTCCACCATGTATGTTTACAGTGAGGCGGGCTCATTTTACAGGGCAAGCAAACAATCTGCGGAGGTTATCATTGAGGCGTACTGCGAAGTACGGGAACTCGGTTACTCTCTTCTTCGCTACGGCTCGCTGTACGGACCCAGGGCGCAGGAATGGAATGGGTTGCGTGGGTATGTTCGTCAGGTGATTGAAGAGGGTAAGTTGGATTATCCGGGCTCTGGTGACGAGCGTCGGGAATATATTCATGTTCAGGATGCTGCAAGGCTCAGCGTGGATGTACTTGATCCAAAACATCGCAATCAGGCGATTACGGTCACCGGCTCCCAAATATTAAATTCCAGTGAGCTGGTAGAGATGATATTCGAGATTTCGGGCAAGACGCCAAACGTTTCATTTTTGGAGGATGCTCGAAGAAAAGAGCACTACCGGATCACTCCCTATCGTTATGTTCCTCGTCAGGCAAAGAAACTCGTTCCGTCAGAATTTATTGACCTTGGCCAGGGTATTCTCGAGGTCTGTGAGGAGTTCGGATTAGAGCGCGATTTCGCGTGACTGATCTTTCAAGCTATTGAGTTGTGTCGAGCATGCCGTCGACGTTTTGCGCGTTCATTGGCCAAGGGCTGCAAGGTAGAGTGTTTGCCTCCAAGTGAAGTCAATCATGTGAAAAGATGAGTGAACTGATTCTCTATCGAGGGAACGATCACATTGATCTTGAGCTCTCCAAGACGCCACGCTATCTCTACCAAATAGGCGGGGGCGAAGTTGCAGGGGGGACATTTATCGAGCTCAACGATGCCGCACGTCTGAATCGTATCGCCGAGGAAGTTCGAGACTTGTATACAAAATGGGTGTATAGCCTTAACGATCGGTTTTTGAATTCAAACCTGATCATTGATGGACTATCGTTATTTTTCATTTCTGATCTCTCCTGTAAGCGCTCTGAGTTTTTTGATACCTACGATTCGATATGTACTTTGTTGTTGCTAAGAGAAAAGTTGGGTGGTGAAGAAGTGTCTCATGCCAGGCTGATTGGTATAGACGAACCATTCGCAGTAGCGTTCCGGTCGTTTTTTCCGAATGTTCGTGTCCGAATAGAACGAAAACAGACTGAGAAGACAGCGTTAGTGCGAAGACTAGTCTCAGACCTGAGATACATAGTACGAACGCTTGGCGTAATTGGCTTAAATTGGATAAGTGCATCGCCTCAAGGACCCGTCGTTACTAGACGGAAGTTCCTTTCTTTTTTCCCAGCGATGTTCGATAAGACCATGAAAGAGGTCAAATATGGAACGTTAGTCGGGCAGGCATCGGAATTCGCTGTCACCGTATTGGCAGACGGCATGCATCAAAACGCCTCGCTGAAAGAGTACTTTTGCCTTTCCCGGGCGGTAGAGAGAAAAGGGATGTATCTTGTCGATAGATGCTTGCGTGTTTCTGATGTCTGGATTGGATTAGTTTGGGGAGTAAAGTTGTGGGGTTATTTTTTTAGCCAGCGTGGAGGGCGGCACGTTTTCGGCGGGATAGACATTTCCGGTTTCATAAGACGGGAACTGCGATTTTCAATCAGCCGTATTGTCCGTTTGCTGATTATCAAGGGGGCCGTATTCAAGTTCTTGAAAGAAACTCGTCCCGATGAACTTTACTACTACCCAGTGGAATATCCGTTTGGCCGTATGGTGTCTTGGATATCCACGCTCGCAACTCCCAGTACACAGCGTATCGGGTTTCAAATGGGTATCGTTTCTCAAAGGCGGATCGAGCAGTTTATGGCAGCTGATGAGGGCTCAGTCGTCGCTCCTTTTACCCATCAGGTCCCAATACCTGATCGTGTTTTGGCCGAGGGTCCAAAATCGGCTTCAGTCTATCGGTATGCGGGGTATCAAGGTGTTGAGATAATGGACCGAGTTTACCGTTACGAGTATCTTTCAAGGATCCGGCCGGAAAAACGTAAGTCCGTAAAATTGATTGCTCTAGGGTTGCATGATGGGCCGACGTTGCTGAACACACTATCTCGAAAAATACTTCGGGATCCAGAACAAACATGGATCATTAAGCCCCACCCGCGTTCCCGGAACGAATTTCTTGAGACCTGGCAATCTGTAGCGGGGGTAAAAATCTCTGCGCAGCCAATCGAGGAACTACTTTCCATAGCCTCAGAAGTTTATGTGACTTATGGTTCCGTCGGCCTAGAGGCGAGCGCCTTGGGTTTGAATGTCCACATTATTGATATCCCAGGTCGGGTTAATGCATCTCCCTTGCTCGACGATCATGACGTGATTACTACTGGGATGCGACCGGCAATCTAGGATGAAAGGTTGCCACGGAGTAAAACCGTTCTCGAAGCTCACGGTACTTGGAATATGATAGGCCTAAGGAAACACGTCTGTATTCAGGGTCTTGGATTTGTGGGGGCTGCTATGTCGGTAGTTGTTGCTGCTGCGCGTGCCCCAAGTGGTGGGGCTCTTTATGAGGTCACTGGGATTGACCAAGATACAGATATTGGGCGGCAGCGAGTAGCAGCATTCGAGCGGGGAAGTTTCCCTTTTGCGGTGCAGGACAAGAGTCTCGCCTCGACTTTTGAGAAGTGTCATCGTCAGGGAAACCTTCGCGCAACTACGGATCTGGAAGCCTATGCTTCAGCAGATATCGTGGTAATTGATATATCGCTGGATATTGATTTCAAAAATGAAGAGCCGCAGTTAAATCTTGAGGGGTTTAAGCAAGCATTTCGGGACGTTGCAAAACGCGTACCAGAGGGGAGTCTGATTCTTGTAGAGACGACTGTGCCTCCGGGAGTTTCCGAACGAATCCTAAAACCCATGCTTGATAAAGAGTTAAATGATCGGGGCCTGAAAAAAGACTCGATTCATCTCGCACATTCGTTTGAGAGAGTTATGCCGGGAGAAAATTATTTAGAATCCATTACCAGTTTCTGGCGGGTATACGCAGGTATAACAACAAAAGCGGCGGATATGTGTGAGCAATTCCTGTCAACATTGATCGATGTTGAACGGTTTCCACTTTCTCGCCTTGCGTCTACTACTGCATCCGAAATAGCTAAGGTAATGGAGAATACATATCGCGCAGTTAACATTGCCTTTATCGATGAATGGACGAAATACGCGGAAAAGGTTGGAGTTGACCTGTATGATGTGATTGATGCAATCCGAGTCCGGCCCACTCATTCGAACCTTCGATTTCCCGGACTCGGAGTGGGAGGCTATTGCCTCACGAAAGATCCCGCGTTTGCTCCGGCAGCAGCCCGGGAGATTTTTGGTATGAGGGATTTGGAGTTTCCCTTCTCGAGACTCGCCCTTAAAACGAACCAACTAATGCCACTTCATTCAGTGGCCAGACTAGTGGAAATGCTCGGAAATCAGTCTGACGGAAAAAGGGTTCTTCTTTTGGGTGTCAGCTATCGCCAAGGTGTGGGTGACACCAGATATTCTCCTGCAGAAACGTTAGCCTTGGCGCTCATCGACGCGGGCATGAACGTGGAAGCCTATGATCCGTACGTCAGGGACTGGTCGGAAACGGGTGTGTCATTATTTTTAGACCTTCCTCCTCCGTCGGGATTTGATGCTATCGTATTCGCAACACCGCACCGATATTTTCAGACGATGGACTTTTTTACGTGGATTGGATCGTCGCGGCCAGTAATTTTGGATACGGTGAACGTGCTTTCCAAGCCCCAACGCGAGCGTTGCCGTGATATTGGGATTCGGGTAGAAAGTATCGGGCGCGCTACAGGTTTATGAGCAAATCTATCTTGATTACAGGTGGTGCCGGGTTTATCGGCTACCACCTCGCCTGTGATCTAGCGCGGAGCGGCCATAAAGTTTGTCTCGTCGATAATTTTGTGCGCGGCTTACTGGATGAATGGATAGCGACATTAATCGAAGATGAAATGGTGACACTCTTACAGGTGGATCTGATAGATCTCGATGATGTTCTGTCGATCGGTAGGAATTTTGATGTTATTTTTCACCTTGCCGCAATTATTGGCGTCCGCCACGTCTTGCGCCAGCCGTATGATGTGCTAACGAGAAACACGCGAATGTTGGAAAATGTCATCACCCTGGCGAAGCAGCAGCGCGAATTGTCCAGATTTCTCTTTGCCTCAACCAGTGAAGTCTACGCGGGTACATTGCACTATTTTACCCTGCAGATTCCCACCCCTGAGAACGCACCACTTACGGTTACTGATTTGAGTTCGACGCGAACCTCTTACATGCTCTCGAAGATCATGGGAGAGGCTATGGTTCAGCAGGCGGGTTTACCATTCACAATCTTTCGTCCTCATAATGTCTATGGCCCACGGATGGGTATGGCGCATGTTATCCCCGAGCAATTCAGAAACATTTATCTGGCAAAAAACGGTGACTCAATAATAGTAAGGTCGGCGTCGCACAAAAGAGCGTTTTGTTTTGTCGACGATGCAGTTCAAATGCTTAAAGGTATGGCGCTTTCGCCGAGTTGCGAGAACAGGACACTGAATCTGGGGGTTCAAAGTCCGGAGGTGACGATTCGCGATCTTGTTCAGAAGTGTGTCAATTGTTCCGGAAAAAATCTGTCGCTGATCGAGGAAACTGCAACGCCCGGGTCTCCTGAGCGTCGTGCACCCGAAATGTGTGAGACGATCAGCTTGGCCGGTGTGGAGCCTGAGGTCGAATTGGAGGCAGGCCTTGAAAGAACCTGGGATTGGTATCGTACTAATGTGTTCGCGACTGATGGCGAGACTGCACAGTGAATGCGGTCGACTTGGGCACCACGTTTGTCGCCAAAGTAAGAGAAATTTACGGGACAGATAAGACGATTCCCTTGCACGCCCCGACATTCTCGGAGCGGGAACAAGAAGCGGTAGTCAAAGCGGTCGAGTCGACCTTTGTCTCATCGGTCGGGCCTGATATTGAGCAATTTGAACGCGATATCGCCTCGGTGACAGGCGCAAAGCGTGCGGTTGCCGTAAGCAGTGGAACCGCGGCCTTGCACGTAGCCCTATTTGTCCAGGGGGTGAAGCGAGGCGAAGAAGTCATCACTGCGCCAATCACTTTTGTCGCTACTTGTAATGCAATTGCGTATTGCGGCGCGGACCCCGTGTTTGTTGACGTCGATAGTGATACCTTAGGCTTAAGTCCCATATATCTTGCACAGTTTCTGGAGGAGTTTGGCGAGATTCGGGACGATGGATACTGCTGGAATACGGCTTCAAACAAGAAAATTAGAGTATGTTTACCGGTTCATAATCTCGGGCACCCGGCCCGGGTCGAAGAAATTGCCACGATCTGCCAGAAATATAATATTGCTGTGGTTGAGGATGCAGCAGAGTCGCTAGGCAGTTTCCAGCGCTCAAGACATACTGGGTTGGTTGGAGCGATTGGAACCTTGAGTTTTAACGGAAACAAGATCATTACCACAGGCGGGGGAGGCGCGTTGATCACGGATAATTTGGATTTGGCAGATAAAATCAAACACATAACAACTACGGCAAAGAAGCCTCATCCATGGCTGTTTCAGCACGACCAAATAGGTTTCAATTATCGTCTTCCCAATTTGAATGCGGCCCTTGGGATTGTCCAGCTTACAAGATTGGATGATTTCTTAGTCAATAAGCGTCGCCTGACACAGGTTTATCGGGAGTGGTTTTCAAATCAGCCCGCGGTGGACTTTTTTCTTGAACCGGAAGGTGCACGATCAAATTATTGGCTTAATGCCGTAGCTCTGACCGATCGACACGAAAGGGATCGTTTTTTGGAGGTCACCAACGAAGCCGGGGTCATGACGAGGCCAATGTGGACGCCGATGCACACCCTGCCAATGTATAGCAAGTGCCAACGCACCAGTCTTGCAAACGCGGAGCAAATTGCGAGTACTTTTGTTAATGTCCCGAGCAGCGTAGTAACCCCGAACTAACGATAATCATATAGTCGCCTAAACACGTGCTACAGAAGAGAAAAATCTGTGTGATAACTGGGTCTCGTGCAGAGTACGGGCTGCTTTATTGGATCCTGCGTGAAATAGATGAGGCTCGAGAACTTGAACTTCAGATTGTTGTTACGGGGATGCATTTATCGAATGAGTTTGGCCTGACAGTCAAGGAAATCGAAGAGGATGGTTTTCGCATTGAGCGTAAGGTCGAGATGCTTCTATCGAGTGATACGGCGGTTGGAGTGACCAAATCAACTGGGCTCGGGATGATCGGATTCGCAGACGTATTCCAGTCCTTGAAGCCAGATATTGTAGTCCTATTGGGCGATCGTTTTGAGTTAGTGGCGGCAGCTTATGCGGCCCTCTTTGCTGTGATTCCGATCGCGCATATCCACGGCGGTGAGTTGACGGAAGGCGCATTTGACGATGCAATCCGTCACAGCATCACCAAGATGGCGAACCTGCATTTTACATCAGCCGATGAATACCGAAGAAGGGTAATTCAGTTGGGGGAAAACCCCAATAATGTATTTAATGTAGGGGCGCCGGGGATCGAAAATATCAATCGGCACCCTCTGCTAAAGCGGGACGATGTTGAGCGACAAATCGGCCTCAAATTGGAACAACGAAGCCTGTTGGTAACATTCCATTCGTCGACTATGGATCCCGGGAGTTCCGAAGAGAGCTTTCGAACCCTTCTAAATGTTCTTGATAGACTCGAAAAGACTAGCGTTGTGTTTACCAAAGCGAACGCAGATACGGAAGGTCGAATCATCAACCAGATGATCGACGAGTATGTATTTACTCGCGCATCGGCCGTTGCGTACACATCCTTGGGTCAGATCCCCTATCTTTCATTAATGAAGTCGGTATCCGGGGTTGTGGGCAACTCATCCAGTGGAATTATTGAGGCGCCGAGTCTTAAAGTAGGGACGGTAAATATCGGCGACCGACAGAAAGGCCGAGTTCGTGCAGCAAGCGTGATTGATTGCAAGACGGATGAGAAAAGTATTGACTCAGCATTACGCTGTTTGTTTAGTGCTGACTTTCAACAGGGCTTAGATTCAGTGGTTAATCCCCATGGTGGTGGAAGCGTTGCGGAGAAAGTCGTCGGCCACTTGAGAAAATCCCCTTTAGAAGGGCTTGCGAAAAAGCCTTTTTTTGATCTAGCCGTTTGAGTTGAAGCGCGAAGTCCAAGATTCCGATTCCGAGTTCCGTTATGACTTTGTATAAGAAGCGAGATTCAATAGTCCGCGAGGTTGACTACATCTCGCGCTTTGAGCGTCCTCCCGAGACCCTAGAGACGTTTTATGGGCTTCCACAGGAAGTAAAATTCTGTAGACGCTGCGTTATCTCGAACCAAAGACCAAACTCCGCTGTAGAGTTCGAGCATAGACAAGGCAGCCAAAAGAAAACGATCAATTTCGATGAGCAAGGAATCTGTGATGCCTGCAACCTCGCGGAACGAAAACGAACAGAGGTCGATTGGACGTCGAGAGAGGCTGCGCTTCGCGAACTTTGCGATCGACATCGTAAAGATGGAAAAGAATACGACTGTTTGGTTCCGGGCTCAGGCGGTAAGGACAGTTTTTATGCAGCACATGTCCTCAAATATAAATATGGAATGAATCCGCTGACGGTGACGTGGGCACCGCACATTTATACCGAGTGGGGTTGGGAAAACTTTCAGGCGTGGTTAGCAGCAGGATTCGACAATTATCTCGTGACACCGAATCCCCGTATCCACAGACTGATGACCCGGCTGGCCGTTGAAAATCTTTTCCATCCGTTCCAACCGTTCATGTTTGGGCAAAAAGCACTGGCTCCAAAGATAGCGTCGCTGCTAGATATTCCACTGGTGTTCTACGGAGAAAACGAGGCTGAGTATGGGAACCCAGTTGAAGATAGTACGTCAGCCGAGCGCGATTGGTCCTATTTCACCGCTGGCGATGATTCGGAAATATATCTTGGTGGAGTATCCATTGAACAGCTAAGCGAAGATTTCGGCGTGACCAAATCCGACCTTCAGCTTTATCTTCCTCTAGATCCGGCAGTAGTCGAATCGAATCGGATTGAAGTGCATTACCTTGGTTTTTATTTACCTTGGCATCCTCAGGCGGCCTATTATTATGCAGTGGAAAATGGTGGCTTCAGGCCGTCGCCCGAGAGAACTCCAGGAACATATAGCAAGTACAATAGCATCGATGACAAGATTGACGACTTTCACTATTACACGACATTTGTGAAATTCGGAATCGGACGAGCAACCTACGACGCCTCGCAGGAAATACGTAACGATGAGATCACTCGGGAGGAAGGGATTGCTTTGGTAAAAAAGTACGACGGCGAATTTCCTGTCCGATTTGCGGACGAAATATTCGAATACCTCAGTATCTCGGAAACCGAATACCCAGTTGCGAGTCGCTGCTTTGAGCAACCATTGATGGATCGGGACTACTTTAGTAATCTGGCAGAAAGTTTCCGATCGCCGCATCTGTGGTGCCGGAAAGGTAAAAACTGGGAGTTGCGCCATTTAGTTTGGATGGATTCCTAGCGTGCGAAATGTGCGCCTTATTGCCCGACTGGATGTAAAAGCTCCGAATCTTGTTAAAGGTATCCAGTTTGAAGGGTTACGCAAGCTCGGGGATCCCAATGGCTTTGCTCAGAAATACTATTGCGAGGGGGTGGATGAGATTTACTACGAGGACATCGTGGCAAGTCTTTATGAGCGCAATAATCTTCTAGATATCGTTGAAAAAACCACAAGCAATATCTTTGTACCGGTTACTGTCGGCGGTGGTTTGAGACATGTCGATGACGTTGCTGCTGCTCTGCGTGCAGGGGCAGACAAAGTGGCAATCAATACTGAAGCAATTAGAAGGCCGGAGATTATTCAGGAGGTTGCGGACCGTTTCGGTAGTCAGTGTCTTGTGCTGTCGATCCAAGCGAAACAGCAAGGCGACCGCTGGGAGGCGTATTTCGATAACGGCCGTGAACGCAGTGGCGTGGATGTTCTGGAATGGGCTGAATACGGACAGAACTTAGGCGCTGGAGAAATTCTCCTTACCTCAGTTGATAGAGAAGGAACATCGAAAGGTTTCGACCTTCCTTTGCAAAAGGCTGTCGCAGAAAAAGTCGAGATTCCCGTTATTGCTAGCGGTGGCATGGGTTGCGAACAGGATCTAATCGATGCGATTAAGACTGGTGGTGTTGATGCTGTCGCTATGGCCCATGTATTGCACTACGGTATATGTAATCTGCGCGATCTTCGCGAAGCCTGTTATGCTGAAAATATACCGGTGCGGCGTCTTAGTAACTGACAATACCTGAGCGTGAATAAAAGTGATTACTATAGTCGATTATGGAATCGTGAATCTACGAAACATAGTTCGAGCTCTTGAGCATGTCGGTGGGAAAGTTCTGGTTTCGCGTGATGGTAAGGATATTGAAGAAGCGGAGCGCCTTGTTCTACCGGGAGTCGGTGCGTTTGCCTCAGGAATGACAGAGTTACGGTCGCGTGGACTAGACGAAGTCATTGTGAATGCTGTTAACTCAGGTACACCAATTTTGGGTATTTGCCTTGGCATGCAGATGTTGTTTGAGAAAAGCCTTGAAAATGGTTGTCATGCAGGTCTGGGACTCATTCCAGGAGATGTGGTTCCGATTCCGCGACGTGATCCCAACGGCTTAAAGAAGCGAAAAGTTCCTCACGTGGGATGGAGCGAGCTCAAACTCGCACCGCAGCGCAGTTCGTGGCGTGGGACTTCTTTATCGGGAACGAGTCCGGGGGAGTATGTCTACTTTCTGCATTCTTTCATGGCCACGACAGAGGAAGTAAATTGGCCTCTTGCGCAATGTATTTACGAGGGGTTACCAGTAGTTGCAGCAGTAGAGTCAGAGAATGTTACTGGGCTTCAGTTTCATCCAGAGCGGAGCGGCCCCGTGGGACTCAGCATCCTTGAGCGGTTCTTGAAAATATGAGTCGCTACAACCCCGATCAGTCGGTTTTCGTTATTGCCGAAGCGGGGGTAAACCATAACGGTAGGCCTGAATTGGCAATGGAGTTGATTGAGGCCGCTAGCAACGCTGGTGCTGATGCAATCAAATTCCAAACCTTCGATTCGCACGCGTTAGTGACACGCCGCGCCAAGAAAGCAGTGTATCAACAGTCGAATACTGTAGAAGATGAGTCACAGCGGCAGATGCTAGAAAGACTAGAGCTGGATAAGAGTGTATTTAAGGAGTTGCAGTCTCTGTCAGAGCGGCTGGGTTTGGTTTTTATGTCTACGGCCTTCGATGTTGGGAGCCTTGAATTCTTATTACAAGAACTCGCTCTACCAATAATTAAGATTCCTTCAGGTGAGATTACCAATGGTCCCCTATTGCTTGAGCATACGCGAGCGGGTAGGGAAGTAATTCTGTCAACTGGAATGTCTACGCTGGAAGAGATTGAGCAGGCACTATCTGTACTGGCGTGTGGGTTTCTTCGTTGGGAAAACCCAAGTCCAAATGCATTTCGATCAGCTTTCGAGAGTGAAGAGGGGCAAGAAGAACTAAGATCAAAGGTAACGCTTTTACACTGTACCACGCAGTATCCAGCTCCCTACGCGAGTGTAAATTTAAGGGCGATGTCCACCCTTGAATCACGTTTTGGACTTCGCATAGGTTACTCGGATCATACGCTAGGAGTAACCGTACCAATTGCTGCAGTTGCTCTCGGGGCGCGAGTCATTGAGAAGCATATTACTTTGGATACCAAACTCTCAGGGCCAGACCACGCGGCATCACTTGAGCCAGATGAGTTTGGTCAGATGGTCGAACACATCCGTTTGATTGAGAAGTCACTTGGAGATGGGGAAAAGACACCACACTGCTCCGAGATGGAAAACCGAGATGTGGCGCGCAAAAGCCTCGTGGCAAGCCATCCGATCAGCAAGGGCGAAAGATTCTCGGCTGATAATATTACAGCCAAGCGACCCGGCACTGGCCGTTCCCCGATGGACTATTGGAAAGTTTTAGGTCACGCTTCCGTGAAGGACTATGAAGCCGATGAGCTCCTCTGACCGTCTGCCCGTGATTGTTATTGGTGCCGGTGGGCACGCTGCGGTGGTTGTATCGAGTCTCTTGCGTCTGGACACCCAGATCGTCGGTGCGACGACGCTTCCTGAAGATAAAGAAATTCAGGACTTGGGTGTTCCTCTTATTGGTGGAGACGAAGAAATTGAAAGGATGCGGCCGGACGAGATTATTCTTGTCAATGGTATTGGAATGACGAGGGCATCTCACTCCGCCCGACATAATGTTGCACGCAGGATGCGGATGTTGGGGTTTAGATTCCGGTCTGTAATTGACCCAACAGCTGTTGTTGCACCCAATGTAGAGATCAGCGAAGGGGTTCAAGTGATGGCGGGAGCAATCCTTCAGCCAAGAGTAGTGATAGGCAGGGATACGATTGTCAATACCGGTACTCGTATTGACCATGACTGCCATATTGGGCGGGATTGCCATATATGTCCTGGGGTGACGCTCGCGGGAGAAGTGAATATTGGGGATGGAAGTATGGTTGGTTCCGGGGCAATCGCGACCCCTGGGGTATCCATTCAAGAGAACTCCATGATCAAAGCAGGCTCGCTGATCACCCTTGGCAGTTCCCAGTAAATGGCTTGTGGCAATGGAAAGAGTGCACGGAAATTTACATCGGGTGAAAGTGAATGATTGACGATTTAACATCAGTCCTGCTCCGCGCTGCAGATACCCTAGAAGAAGCTGCCGTCTCTCTATCGGAGAATTCACTACAAATCGTCTTGATTGTCGATGACGATAGAAAGCTACTTGGAACGGTGACAGATGGTGATATTCGGCGAGGTCTGCTAGCGGGTCACTCTATGCAATCACCACTTAGCGAAGTAATGGAGAAGGACTCAATCTGTATCCGCGTTGGAGAATCCCGGAGTCGTGCACTTCAGATCATTCAGGATAAGGATTTGTTACACCTGCCTGTGCTCAACGCGGAGGGTGTAGTGGTCGGGCTCGAGACAATTCGAGACTTGCTTTTCAGAGAGAAAAAGAGCAATCACGTGCTTCTGATGGCCGGAGGTTTTGGGAAGAGACTCTACCCATTGACAAAAGAGGTCCCAAAACCATTGCTCCCAATTGGGGGGAAGCCGATTCTAGAAACGATCCTTGAACAACTGGTCGAAGAGGGTTTTCAGCATTTTCTATTTTCGGTTCACTACAGGGCTGACCAAGTACGTGAGCATTTCGGCGATGGAGCAAAGTGGGGGATCGAGATAGAGTATCTGGAAGAAGATAAACCTCTTGGAACAGCAGGCGCGATCGGGCTACTTGATCCAAATCAGATCGATGAACCGTTTGTCGTTATGAATGGTGATTTGGTAACGAAATTAGACTTTACGCAACTCATCAATCATCACGTTCAAAACGCCTGCGCAGCGACCATCTGCGTTCGAGAGTATCAATTTACGGTGCCGTTTGGAGTAGTTGAGGGCGAAAACGGAAAGATGAACAGGATAGTAGAAAAGCCCATTCGAAATTGTTTTATCAATGCAGGGATTTATGTACTGCAGCCCGAACTTCTCGACTCCTTTGGGCCCGCTAGCGCGCTCGGTATGCCTGGTTTGTTAAACAACATATCAAAGGAAGGAAAAAAAGTGACGATGTTCCCAATCCATGAATATTGGGCCGATGTTGGTCATATCGAAGAGTACCAGCGGGCAATAATTGAACATCAAAAGCGAGGGTGAAAAGAAAGAGATATGGGGCCCGGGGTAAATTAGGGCTCAAAACTGCGCAGGAAATGAATCCGCCCATACTAGTTCTCTCTAACGCGCTAACAGGAGGAGGCGCGGAAATCGTCGCCCGTTTAATGGTGGCTAGTATCGAAAATGCCACTGGTGTCGTATTCGAAAATGACGCCAGCGTTAGTATTCCAGGCAGAGTTGTCGAGACTACAGGGCACAAACACAGCGGAGGTATCTGTTATACGCTCTGGGCCAACCTCGTTCGAATGACCCGCATACAAAGAGCAAAAATTCGACTGAATCCAGCTTGTACTATAAGCCACCTAGAAGGGCCTAACTTCGCTAATTTGTTGACGGTTTCAGGGGGCCCTCGTCTGATTTTTGTACACAATAAGATTAGCGAAAGTTATAGGCGTAAGACTTTGCGTGATAGAGCGAAGTATGCATTATGTAGGTTTCTTTATCCAAGAGCCGACTGTATTGTCGCGGTATCTCAGGGGATTGCCGATGAACTGGTACAGGAATTTCGGATAGCTCCCTCAAAAATAAGTGTACAAAATAATCCGGTAGATATTGGTTCGATTAGGACAGCAGCAGGAGAATCATGTAGCGGCTTCGCCGAACTGCTTGACGGACAAAGGTACATTGTGAGCGTCGCAAGCCTGACGGAGCAGAAAAATCATTTTCAAATGCTCCAAGTGTTCAAAGAACTCACATCCACCGATGATCCGATGAACCAATTAAAACTTGTACTTTTGGGTGATGGACCATTGAGGGAGGAACTAGAGGAATTCTCGCGAGGGTTGGGTTTAATTACGTGGTCGAGTGCCGGTAGGCAAATTGTGATCGGGAATACGGAAGTATTTTTTCTCGGATATCAGAACAACCCCTATCCACTGATTTCGAGAGCGCAAGCCCTAATCATGACCTCATTTTGGGAAGGATTACCAATTTCTTTACTCGAAGCAATGAGTCTTGGTGTACCGGCGGTCGTCTCGGACAGTTCTACCGGAATAAGAGATCTTTGGCGGGTTTCAACTTCCGACGCTGAAAAACTTGTTAACTTGGGCAAGCCTGTGGACACACCATTTGGAGTGTTGATGCCTTCAACAAGATATCGAGAGATCGATCTGTCAGCATGGGTGGACTCGTTGCACAAGGTAATTTCTGTGGCCGAGGACCGAGGAGGATATCAAGAAAAATGTCAAGCAAGAGCGGCGGACTATGATTTAACTAAGGCAGTACCAGCCTGGAACTCCCTTTTACAGCAGCACTTATCCTAGGCGCCCTTAAGCAAGTGTTCTATGGTTGTTCGAACCTTTATGTTGGGCGCTACGTCCGCTGGTATTGACATAAGTGCTGCCCTTGCTTCCCTGGTTATCTCTAGATATTCATCCATAGACATTGCCAGAATATGATCGACAAGGGAACGAAAATCGATCATTTCCCGATTGGGCGTCATTTTCACGAAGTCAGGGAGTATGTTTAGATATTCGGAAATTCCCCACCCATTAACTAATTCTGGGTCAGCCGTTGCGCCAAGAAAGACTTTCTTACCCGCGCCAAATAACTCGAATCCCAAGGTGGAGCCTGAATGAATGACCATTGCACTAGAAAGCCCCGCAAAGTATGAGTCTAACTCCTTGCTGGCTTTGTCAGGCGTAACAAAATGCAACCGCTCCTGATTAGCTAGATTCATGAAGTAGTGCCGCTCGGCGATTTGATCCGTGTGGTTTCGGGATTTTATGATCACCGCTATTTCAGAGTCGGTAGATTGAACGTAGTCAACGCAGCTAGAAAACAGCCATTTTTGATTTCGTTCTAGGAGTCTCTCAACTTGAGTTCTGCCTTGTTTGGCCATGTCTGGCCGATAGTTGGAGATAAAAGCGATATCACTCGAGTAATGATTTATTTGGCGCTCTGTAGATAAGGCCAACCCAAGTTTTACGGAACCTATTGGCAAATAACTCTCGCAGGAAACCCCCAGCCGAGTGAAGATCTTTTTTTCGGCGAGCCCAAACGCAAGATAGGTTGGTAGGGCCTGGCCAGGCGTGATTGAGCCGACGGTGTCACGTAGGGCGTTTTGAACGAGTACAACTTTTATCTTGGAGTTTATTTCGGCGAATCGTGCCAGCATTAAGTTGTTGTCGGCACAACTTACAATTATCCTTGGCGACAAGTGCTCCACAATTCCACTAAAGATTATGGTTGAGAGCCATGCGGGCTCTATTGGAGAATATCGTAGAAGTGCGTTTACTGCTCCCTGAAAAAACTTGAAACTTAAAAAAAACGGAAAACCGTGCCTGAAGTTCACCGTAACACTTGTACAGTTGACAGGAAGACATTGATGAATCCATCCTGCGCCGATGATATCGAAGATTAGGATGTCGGCTTTTGCCTTCCGACCGAGGTGAAATAGTCGCATCGATAAATATCCAGACCAAAAAGCTGTTACACGAGCCCCATCTTTTTCTTATAAAGAATTAGGTGTTGATCTGCGACATGATCACACGCGAAATATGTGCAGGCTAGTTCCCGTGCGTGTGATCCGGACACGGGGGTGTGCTTACTTAGGAGGATTTTCTTGCCCAAACTACGAGGTTGATCAAGATCAAAGAGTTCTCCCGCGAGAGGGGAAAAGTCAAGAATCTCGCGATGCGAGGGAATATTGGATAGCAAGACTGGCAACCCCGTTGCTAGGGCTTCGAGGACACTATTGGGTAGGCCCTCGTCATATGAGGCGGACACAAAGTAGTCCACAACCTGCAGATAAGGTCGAACATCATCAACTTCCCCTCGGAAAATTACTTTAGGGTTTTTATCGGCCATAGAGCGGAGTTCGGATTCTAGAGGACCAGAGCCCAAAATAATCAAGAAATCATCCTCATGGTTGAACGCCTTAAACGTCTCAATCAGGTATTCCACATTTTTTCGGGTAATAAGAGGTCCCGAATATAGGAAGAGGCGCCCAGTCGTTGGCAAATCTGCCTCATGGCGTAACTGAGATTTGCCAACAGTATGGTGTAGAGGAAAAAAAACATCGATGTCTACACCATTTTGAATTACATAGGGATTTAAGCCATATCTGAGACTGTTATCGTAAACACTTTTTGCGCATGCGATAACGGTCAGTTTTCGTAACGTATAAAGGTGAAAAAATGCCAGTAGCCTACCAATTAGTCGGCCATAAAGACGTGGATAATCAGAAAACGGGTTGTTTCTCTGGGTAGCGAACTTCGCCGGGTGTTTTATCCAAACTGATAGGAGATCCGCCCTAAATCCTTGCGAGTGGATGATGTCTGGACTAATGGACCGGACAAGCCGTCTGATTTTCCGTAACCCCAGTAGGAATCCAGACAATCTTGAGAGTTGCAGGCTATGCAACTCAATACCTGTAGCCCGAAAAGAATCTTCCAGACTATGTTCTTGCTCTGGTGATAGCGTAACAACATGGATTTCCACGGACGCACGATCAATATGCCGTATGAGATTAAGAAGTTGACGCGTTGGACCGGTTTGACCAAGCGTCGATACAATATATAAGACAGTCAGTTTGTTTGTCGCTTTAGTCAACATTGAAATTCATTAAAAAAATCTCTATGTCGCCTGAGGACCATAACTTCTCAAAAAGGTTGGGGTTTGAGTTAACAAAGTATCTCAAATCCGGCGGATATCTGGACGCCACATTTAATGTATTAGCAGACCAGTGCCCAGAAAACTGAGCGTTGTCAGTGGGCGCCCCATTGCGACGGTTGATTATTAGCAGAGAACCACTGTAATCGGATTCTAGAAAGTCAGTCTTATAGACAAGGTTATTTTTTGGAAAATATTCTTCCTCCGACCATCGTCGCACTTCACCGCGTGTTGCCGAATACAAGACAAACCCCGTTACTGAGTCAGAAATAATTCGCTTGATCGGCATACGAGACTGAATCTCGGAAGTGGCATCAATCAAATCGCGCCAGAGGTCAATTCCACTCGCCTTGCTTGTTGGAAGAAAGCTTGGTATTCGACTCGTCCTGTTGAAGTAGTCATTAACCTGCCATGGAACACAAGCAACAATCAGACAGATAAAAAACAGATAGTCAGGCGCAGGGTTGCGTCGATCGCCGGGTCTAAACAGCGTGTTCACGACGAGAAATGATGCAATAAGCCCAACTGGGAAGAGGTATGCCGTACGCCAGAGAGTTGACGGCATCTCTAGACGTAGAAAGAGATTAGCGAATAGAGGATTAAGATTAGTAACGACAGGAATCAGCAAACTCGCCAGTAGGAACTTGGATCGCACGGTTATGCGCCACCGATAAATGGCCCAAAAAAATACGACGAGGCCCGATAAGCCAATTGTGTCCCATAAACGGAATTGGGGGTTGTCTAATGGTAGACCTTTCAATAAAGGCCAGTATGAGCCTGCGTCCACAACGTGTGGCGTATTGTGCCAGGGAGTTAATTCACGAGTGAGGAAAAGCCCAATCGCCAGACTGATACCAAGCAGGATCGTCAGTGAGAAGGACCACCGTTTTCGATAAAACGAAGCGTTGGGTGGGTCCTCAGCGCGTGCAAATGTTTGGGCCCCGCAGATCAGTGCTAACATCCCGATCAGTAGAAAAGAGAAAAACGCTTCCTGCCGGTGAATCAAAAACATCTGCAGGATAAGAAGAGGTATAAAAACCCAACAAACGATTACTGACCAAGGTCTATTTTCTAAGAAGTCGATAAACAGAAGAACAATGAGAAATAGGATAGGAAACGCAAAAATTACAGGAAAGTAACTGTAGTATCGTACAAAAGAAAAAGAGGCTGTTCCGAACGCAATTAGTGTTAAGGACGCTGTAAGAAACGCACCTATGGCGCAAAGGTTTTTTGGCACGCCGCCCTCTGCGAACACGTAGATTGCGAAAAAATACAGACCTAGCAGAAAGATTGTGCCCCCAACCCAGGAGCTAACTCCGATTAGGTCAACAGGGTCAACGCCCAGTACGCTTGAGATGGAGGCGTGAAGAAGGTAGATCAGATGCCCTTGATCTGTGAGACAGTTGAGTGGCGAGCAACCCTCCTGCACGTGCGGGCCTAACTCCAGAAAGATATGGTTAACGCGGGCGAGATGAATCCAGATGTCCGACGGAATCTCAGAATAGGCGCCTACCCAAAGGTAATAACAGGAAAATAGAGTTAATATCAATAGCGCGCCTGGAGCAGACCTTTTCAATCCCGGAACAATCGGGGCTGGCATTTCCAATGGAGGCAAGGATCGGCGCTGGTTCCAAAGGTAAAGACTAGCGACGCCCAGAAAAAATGCCGAAACAAGAACGGACGTTAGCCAACCCAAGTAGCTGTATCCAAAAACCAATGTAACAGTTGATGCTACCGTTAGAATTAGGATGCTTAATGCGTATGAGAAGAGGAATTGATGTGGTCCTGGGAAAATAAGTCGGGCCAATAGCCAACCGGGTATGAACAGAAGACTGATGTATAACAGCCCGCCAATCAATTGAGTCATTTGCTTAATGTTCCAATGACTTTAACTACAGCATCATGGGCACTGTTAGCCCTTTGGATTTGTGGCCATATTTTGCTATTTGGCATTCTCTTTAAAAGAACGAAGCATCTTGCTGTTGCGCTTTCCGTGATATTGCTAGCAGGAGTTTATGCTACTAAGCCAGCAACTTTTGATCTGCCTCGATATTCAGTCTATTTCGAAACAGGAGTTGCACCCTGGATTACAGCAACCAATTTTAAGAAAGAGGGGTGGCAGTTAGCTGAACTCGATGAGAGAGAAAGAAATGAATACGGCAATTTCTTCCCTCATTCCCCGGCGTTTAACTTTCTGTTCGATGTCGCACGCAACGTTCTACCACATGGATCGTATCTACCGAGGATTATAACTGAGCGGCACATCGCCGATTCTCTAGTGCTGCTGATAGTAATTTCCAGCATAGTGCTACTGCTCATTGCGCTTGCCCTCATTCGTGCACCGTCGCAGGAAACAGACCGGACATTCTATCCCTATGTTCTAGTGATAGGAGTGACTTTGGGTTCATTATTTTTCTTTGTGGGCTCCCAAAATGCACTCCGCCAATTTATAGGAACGGCTATGGGTGTCCTAGCTTTTGCGGCATACGTTCGAAGCAAGAATCTGCTCACATTGATCGGTGCGCTAACATCCTTTTTATTCCATCCTTGGAGCCCTCTTTTTCTTGTTCTCGGGGTAGTCACTTTTGAGTCTAGGAGGTTCTTCAACAAGATTCTCGCTGGCAAGAGAGCTAGCGATTTCATCAACGAGTACGTTGTCGCGTTCTTGCTCGGCATCGGCGGTGTCGTCCTCATAAAGATCGGTATCAAACTTGGAATACCTTATTTCACAACTTACTTCCATATTGACACATCAGGTGAAACTTACCGTACACCTGCTCTGACGAAGTTGATATTGTTCGCGATCATGTTAGTTGTGACGGATTTAATTGCAGGAACTCCGAAAGTCAATTGGTATATTAATCCAATCTCACTCCGCAGATGTTTTTTGATTCTATTGGCCCCGATGGTTATCTTTCCGGAAATCTTCTCCCGGCTGATGATGTTTTATTTCGCAATCGAGATGATTTTTATTGCCTGGGCTATGACGCACGAGCGAAAGCGGGTTCAGTTAAGTGGGTGCGTGGTGTTCGGTAGCTACGCGCTCGGCCTAAACGCGCTTAATATACTGCTGGACAAAGGTTGGCGTGAGCTCTTGTTTTATGCGCCATAGTTTCGATGCGTCTGGCGGGGGTGGTCGTACGATGTTTGAGTGTCGACTGTGGGTGTTTGCGTGCTCTGTGGTGTTGTTTACGATCTGTCTTGCGGTGATGCCTGATTCGATTCGTGAAAAACCTTGTAGTGATTGCGCCGGGTGGTATTTTCCCGTTGCGGAAAATCTTGCGAATGGTAAGGGTCTGGTTATAGGTAATCAGAGTCGACCTGCCCTAGATAGGCCGCCGGGGCAGGTGCTATTCCTTAGTGGACTTTTCCGGATCGTGCCTGCACATCTTGTGAGTAGAGAGGTGGCGGTTTATGCGTACAATATTTTTCTCCTTTCAATATCGAGCGTCCTTCTTTTTAGTATCTCTTGCTCGGTCTGGGGTGTAAGAGGAGGCACCGTTACTGTTGGCCTTTGGGTCACGAGTCCGTTTGTCCTATGGTTTTTAAACCAACCCTACAGCGAGGTGCCATTTTTTGTAGCGCTCTATTCTGGAGTGTGGCTAGCCCTTAAGGCGAGGCGCACTAGACACAGCATAGGTTGGTTAATACTAGTGGGGATTGCGCTAGGGGTTGCAACTTTAATTCGCCCAATTGGGTTTGCACTTTTGGTGCCCATCGCAGTTTTTCTCTGGACCTCGGCTACGAGGCGAGCACGGAAAATTAGGGCTGTCGAGGTGTTTGTTGTGGTATTGGGGTATGTCACGATATTGGCCCCGTGGCAAATTTATCTCTGGGATCAAACGAGAGAATTTAACTTTCTATCCGATGGCCCCCATGGACACCGAAGTGTAGTTGAAGGATTCATATTCGGCGTGAGATCAGAAGAATACAAAAAAGAAATAGCGCTCCATCCAGATGTAAGGGTTTTTATGGAGGATATGTATGAAATCGTTTATCTGCACGACAGAGACCCAGAGCTATTTGAGAGGTATGGTCCAGATGGCCTTTATGATGTTCGCTCAATTAGGTCCTTAGTCCAAATAGCGGGCGATCGCTTTGCGCAGGATTTGAGTTTAGCTGTACGGTTTATTTGGTTGAAAGTAACACGCAGTTGGTACGGAACCGATAGCCATAACCACGAAGGGATAGCGGCTTTGTTGCAGGGCTTCTATTTGATCGTATGCGTACTCGGATCCATAGGAGCCTGGAAGCAAAAAAAAGGTCAGAATCTGATGGTGTTAGTGTGGGGGGTAACCGTCTATTTTTGGATGTTTGCCGTGGTGTTTACGCCCCTTGTCCGATATATGGTACCGGCTCTTGGATTGCTGTTCTTGATTGCACCGGGATTTTGCCAATTCCTTCGACTAAAAAATGATGATTCCATCTATAGATAGACTTAAGTGAGCGCCAGATCGCGTGCTAGCATGACCGGGCATCAGTAAATATAATCTCTTTATACTTCGGATCAGAATAAACAGAAGATTGAACAGCGCATTACGGTCGAGTTCGTTTTTGGTTACAGGTGCAAATGGGTTCATCGGCAGTAGGCTAGTGAGGCATCTTGTTAGTGAAAAAGCCTCGATTTGGGCGCTTGCTCGTTCAGCATCTGAAACAGCACCTTTCGTAGATGCTGGAGGTCAATTGTCGCTTCTCACGCTTGACCTTGCAGAAGCATCTCAGGAGGAGTTGAATCGCCTGTTTCCCGAGGTAGACGTAGTTTTCCATACTGCGGCCGGCGGGGTAACAGACCCGTGCCTGGATCCAAGTAGCCTTAGTGCGATAAATGTGGCTGGTACCGAGAAAGTGATTCGTGCAGCACGTGATAATGGTGTGCGCCGCTTCGTGCATATTGGATCTTGTTTTGAATATGGAGATGGGGCACAGATAGACGAAGAGTCACCATTAAGACCACGTTCTGCATATGCTAGTACGAAAGTTGAGGCATCTAAAGCGGTGTTAGCGGCGTCCAGATTCTTTGAGTTTGGATCAGTCGTGTTAAGACCCTTCATGGTTTATGGACCCGGTGAATCGGAAACTAGGCTGGTACCCCATATAATTCGTAATGCTATTGCCGGACGCGAAATTAACCTGACGGGTGGTGAGCAGATAAGGGACTTTGTTTTCGTCGAGGATGTTATTAGCGCTCTTGTCAGGACATCCTATGTAAAGGGGATTGCGGGACAAGCATTCAACCTATGTAGAGGTTACGGAGTTAAGGTTAAGGCCGTAGCAAAAATGGTACTCGAGTTGACCAATTCGGAGTCCAAACTGAACCTTGCCGCGCTGCCCTACAGAGAAAATGAAGCCATGTCGATAGTTGGAGATCCTCAGAAGTCACTGGCCTCTCTTGGATGGTCTTCTACAACGAGCCTTAGAGGTGGGCTTATCAAGACAATAGAGGACATTCGGGTATGTCAAACGACCAATGAATAACTCGTCGTCAAAGCTGATTTCAGTCGTCGTTCCGATACTTAATGAGCGGGGAAATCTGGAATCTGTCTGTAGTCGAGTAGAAGCGGTCATGAGGACTCATTTAGAAGAATATGACTATGAAATATTGTTCACAGATAACCATAGTAGTGATGGAAGTTTTGAGGAATTACTCAAACTTTCCAAGATGCGGCCACAGGTCAGGGCGCTCCGTTTCTCCAAGAATGTTGGATACCAATTATCAATTCTGACGGGCCTACTTAACGCTAAAGGCCATGCAGCAATTCAGTTAGACGCCGATCTGGAAGATCCGCCAGAGTTAATCCCTCAGTTTATCGACGAATGGGAAAAAGGTGCAAAGGTTGTTTATGGTGTGCGTGAGAAGAGGCAGGAAGGCTCATTACAAACCTCATTGCGCAAGAGTTTCTACAGAATATTACAAAGAGCATCATCTGATCATATCCCTGTGGATGCCGGAGACTTTCGGCTGATAGACAGATGCGTGCTTGATCAGTTGACTCGTGTTAAGGATCCGAAGCCGTATTTGAGAGGAATAATCGCGGCTTTTGGTTTTGAGCAGGTAGGGATTCCTTATGAGCGGAGTAAGCGAGAATGGGGCGAGAGTAAGTTTCCTTACAGAGCAATGATCGGTCTAGCGATTGATGGCTTTCTTAATCACTCTGACATTCCACTAAAGTTAGCTACTCGCATTGGAGTTTTCATTTCAGTGTTGAGTTTTCTTCTAGGAGTCGCTTACCTGATTGGGAAACTTGTTTTCCGGCAACAATGGGCGGCGGGATTTGCAACGACAACCATTCTGATACTCTTGTCTCTGGGAATTATCTCAATGTTGCTGGGAATTATAGGGGAATACCTCAGTAGGATATACACAGTTACCCGTGGGTATCCGACTGTAGTGGTGGAGAAAGAAATAACGCTTGGAAAGGTCTCTAGCGAATAAGAGCGTACGGTTCGGCAGGATTACCGGCTCACTCAAAAACGTTTCACTATATGTTCCTCAGAAAGATAGAACCCCCTTGGCTTATAGCTCATCCTTTAATCTGGTTTGTTTTCATAGCTGTAATCGTGCTATTTGCTTACGGCGTTGACGTTGACAGGTTCCTTACCTATAACTTGTTTTATTCGGAGATAGTCTCGAATCCTAGTAAGTATCGTGATACGCCTCTGTCCCTGATCTCCGATAATTGGTCACTCCTCGTCTTTCACAAAGGTTTGTCAGTCGCTCTCGTAAACCCTGAAATAAACGCGTGTATTGCAGTCTGTTTGTTTGCGGCAACTATGTGGATAGGCTTCCTTGCTCTGAAGACCCAATCGACGAGGGAACATGCATTCCTAATAATTGTACTCGTCGGTATTGTCGCGTATGGGTACTTTCCGGGGCTAGATAGTTCCTCGTTGGTTTTCGATCGGAAAGCACTAGTTGCATTCCTTATTGTTTCTGCAATCTATCTCTTAACAAAAGAATTACTAGTTCTATTTTTTATTGTGGCGGGAGTGGGTGCCATGTTACATCCTCTCGACATGCTCGCGGGGCTGGCATTCGTGATGCCGGGGTACGCATTGTTTCTGTTCTTTGAGAAGAGACAATTATTTTTTCGTTTTTTAGTCGGTTTATGTCTTTTCGTATTTTTCACCGCACTGTTGAGATCAGTCGTAACTGGAATGGAAGATACGGCCGGATACTCGGTTGCTAATTGGTATGAGCTTGCACTTCTGTTAGAGGTAGGCGACGTAGCGCTGTTTGATTTTATCCGGAAGAGTATAGGTGTTAACGGATCGGTGATTGCCTTGTCGATGTTAATCGCAGTACAAAATCGAAAACGCCTGCAACTGATCGACTATTGGTGTTTGACTTTCGGCCCAATTACGTTATTGATGATCGTATTGGAGGGGTTGCACGGCCTGGGCATCATATTTGGGATCTTTAGTGAACTATTCATTTCCTTGCAGTGTCGCCGTGGATTCTGGATTGTGAGCATTGTGGCTCTGGCCCAGTTGTTTTTGTACGTCTTCGGGCGTTTTGCAAAAGAAGATCGGGAGACTCATGTAGATCTTGCGGTCGTGATCTGTGCTGTGCTTTTGCACTCAGTGGCTGTAATTTTCATAGCGCTGCTGTTTTTCTCGCTAAAGCGCCGCAAGGCCTTTGGAGATAGAGACTACTTAGTCTTCGCCACAAGCGCTGTCCTGCTGGGGCTACAGCTGTTAAATCCAGAAAGCCAGATCCATATTTCGGGAGAAATCCAAAAGGTCTTGGTATTCGCAGGGTTCACAGTATTTCTAGTGCTTTCGTTTAAGCATTTTTTGCGGTCATCTATCTTAATAACCGTTGTGCTGTTCTCGGGGGTAGTGTTGGCGAATAACAATATTCGACAAGAAATTTTCCGTGATAGTTGGGTCCGCGTTACGCAAGGGGTTGCGGGAACGAATGATCAAATCCTTTCGATAGTGACGAGCAACGCTAGCGACAGCCTTCGTGAACACTTGGAAGTCATCACTATGCTGAACAAACAGGGTCACGGCCGAGATGAGGGGGTGCTTTTTTCGAGTCGTATCCTCGGATATGCTGGACCCATTGTGTCGAATCAGAGGTTTATCTTTAGTCGTTGGGATAATACGCTAATGGTCCACAGAGTATTAGCAGCGTCTTACATTGAGAAATTGAGGAATTTTGGAATAGATTGGAGCGAATGTCGCATTAAGAAAAAAGAGGGAACAGCTTGTTTTCTCGATCGCATCCAGAGTCGGATAGAGGAATTGTCGGAAGAGGAGGTGTCACAGTTGGCACAGGCGTATGGTTTTCGTTTTGTAGTTAGAACAATGCCCATGAGGATTCCACCTGTTTATAAGAGTTCAAGCTTCAAGGTCTACGATGTCTCGCATCTAGAAAATTAGAGCGCTGGAGTGTGAGGGTCAAGGGGGTAGTGTGCGAGAAACGGGTTAGCAGTTTATGGATGGATAGTGTGTTCGAACAGTATTGGGTGCGAAGGTATTGGCCCTTAATTCGTTTTTTGCGGAAAAGTTGATCTCACTTGATGATATTGCTTCAGGGCGAGTTAGAGGGTATCGGATTTAGTCGTTTAAAGCTCAATGTAAGGATTAATGAACTTTATTATCATCGGTAAGAAACTGTTGCGGTTCGCTTTTCTGATCGGCTGCAGAATCTTGTGTTTTCCAGTATTTGTAGTTGTGTTGCTTACGGGTAGTGGTAGGCGCGTGCGTGTAGGGTACTTTACTGCAGATAGGGTCGGACATTTTATCTTTGATTTCTTCTGGTACCAGGATAGGGTGGAGAATCGGAAAAATTATTTTGACGTATTCTTTTTCGAGGGGCCGGTATCAAACAAGGCGTTCGAGAAAATCGCTCGGCGTAAGGTAAGAATCTGGAATATATCGAGGCACGTGGCTTTTTGGCTCATGCAGTTCAAAAGTACGACGCGGCGACACATTCTATTTCCTGCGCGTCATAGTAGGCACTCTCGGGATCCGGATGGTGAACTTAGGGCTGACCGATGTCGAGAAAACTTGTTTGTAGAAAGTGAGGATCTACGAGCGCAAGCGTTTCTCGAGAAATATTCGATAGAACGAATGGATAAATTTGTCTGCTTCGTAGTCCGAGATGCAGGATATCTCGAACACTTTTTGGGAAGAGGGGCAAGTCACTGGGACTATCATTCGTATCGTAATTCGAGTGTTCGAGACTTCGAATTTGGGGCTAAAGCTTTGGCCGATAGAGGGTACTTTGTATTCCGAGTCGGTCGACATGCGCAAGAACTTATGTCTCCTGGCCTAGATCGTGTAATTGATCTCGCAGACGATAAGGAACTTGATGATTTGATCGACATTTGGCTACTTTCCCACTGTGCGTTTGTTGTCACAACCGGAACCGGCATAGATACAATGGCGCTCTGCACTGGACGGCCGATGGTTTTTGTTAACGCTCTTCCGTTGATGCATGTTTGGTCTTGGCATCACACCATGACATTTCCTAAGCCGTTGACGTGGACAGCTAGCGGTTTGGAATTATCATTCGACGAATATGTTCAAAATACCCTGCAGACGGCACATTACTATACTGATGCGGGTATTAGGATCGGATCCTTGTCGCCAAAACAGATTAAAGATGCGGTTGTCGAGTTCGACGACCGCTTGAACGGAAAATGGAATGAAACGCCGACTGAAATGCGGTTGCAGAGGATGGCGTGGGAAAAAGTACTGGCTAACAGCGACAGCGTATTGAGTCACTCATATATTCATCCAAAAGCACGTTTTGCATCAGAATTTCTCCAGTCATTGAAAGTCCAATGATCAGACGTTCCTGATGACGGGGGCCGTACTTTTGCCATATTGCCCTAAATACGATTTATCAATTTGTTACAGGTGCAGGACCTACTCATCTGAATCGGTGCTGTGCCAAAAGCAAGAAGAGTCCTGTACTATATAGATGTCATTAGATTCCGCTTACTACACTAGTATGAGGTCCTGGTTATGACAACAGAGGCATCCGTTTCTCCTGAGGCTACCCCAATGAGCGTACCAACAGGCTCAATAAATGAACTAGAACTTCTAGATAGCCTTCTAAGCGCGGGGCTCCTAGGTTCCTCGAAGTTAGATATCTTCGAATTTTCGGTAAATCTAGGTGTTGCCTTCATATTGTGCTATCTGGTTTCAATTTTTTACTCGCGGTTCGCTCTAGCCTTATCAGATAGAAAGACCTTTGCTCGGACATTTGTTCTTATTGGCATGACAACTATGCTCATCATAAGCATCGTCAAATCGTCTCTAGCTTTGTCTTTGGGTTTGGTCGGAGCGCTTTCGATTGTTCGATTCCGAGCGGCAATTAAAGAGCCGGAAGAATTGGCGTATCTATTCCTAATCATAGCCATTGGGCTTGGGCTTGGGGCGAATCAAACTAAGATCACCGTGCTTTCGACTATAGCCATCTTGTTGCTAGTATTTCTCCAAAGGATCACTAGAGCAACCAGCAAAACGGATGCTTTACATCACTTGTCAGTGACGTTTTCGAACTCTGCTAATTTAGATGTTAATTCGATTACCGAGATATTGACCGCAAAAGCGGCAAGCCCAAGAATAAAACGACTTGATGAAAGCGGAGATCTTATTGATGTGTTATTTATAGTTGATATTGAAAACATGGAGACACTTACAACAATTACTCAAGAAATCCGTTTATTAGCGCCAGATGCCTCGATAAGAGTCATTGATAGCAGGCCCGCTATATGATTTCTGTTGGGAAATCAGAATTACATTCCCCTTTTTTTTCTGACTATTTTAAAATAGATGTTCCAATTAGCGGCATAGCGCGTGTTCGACTCCTTCGGCTTGCTTATTGTGTACTTGTCTTTGTTTTAGTCACTTCGTTCGTTATATCGGCGTATTTTTGGGTTGCCAAACCTCATTTAGTACGGGATCGTGTTCTTGATAGCGCTTGGTTATCTCATGTTGCAGGGATGGTTCTTGAGCCGAATATATTTAGGAAAAACATTCGGGCTTATCTAGAGCCGATACCGCTTGTGGATTTAGATCTTAGTTTCAGGGCGACGAAAACTATGGAATACGCGGGACTGCTCGCGGTGGAACATAATAAGCCAAGTCTATTAGAGTATGCCAGGGTTCCAGGCTATATCCGAGTTGGAAAAGATGCTTTTCGTGTGAACCTACGTTTCAAGGGGACGGACCTGAATGTCCACGTCCAGGATTCCAAGCCTTCCTTTCGAGTCGTGATTAAGGATGACGGCGCCTTTTTTGGATTTCGAAGATTCGCGCTAATGTCGCCGGAGCGGAGGGGGCTTCTCCACGAATGGGTTTTTCGCCAAGCGCTCCGCAGAGAAGCGATAATTGCGAAACGTTATGAGCTGATCAGACTTCGAATTAATGGCGAAGAAAAAGGGATTTATGTTGTTGACGAGCACTTTGATGTCCAACTCGCGGAACATAACGGCCGACCGGACTCGATCTTCTTGAGGTTTTCCGATCCATGGACTTTCTCTGGTGAACATCCTCCACGGCCAACAGATGACGGTGCCTTTTTTGATACAAAAATCGTTACCTATGGGAGGTATCGAAGCGAGGCCTATAAAGAACTTTTAGAACGAGCAACACATCTTCTGTCTGCCTTTCGGAATAATGACTTACAGTTATCCCAGGTTTTTGATGTCACACTCTTCGCAAGGTATTTCGCTTTAGCCGACATATTTAACGCGTGGCATGGGCTGAGTTTTGCCAACATGCGTTTTTTCTTTAATCCCGTCACTGGACTGCTCGAGCCTGTGCCCGACGACAACTATAACGAAGTGGTATCAGGGACCCCGGACGATCGCTTCTCCAGGCTCTTGGATACGTATAACACCGGGTTTCTCCTTCGTAAATTCATGGCCGATCGGTCATTCCGAAAAATTTATGCAACCGAATTACTTCGGTTGTCGGAATCTGACTATCTTGAGGAGTTTTGGTCCTCATTAGAGCCAACCCTAGACGGCAAGATAAATGTATTGCGACGAGACTACCCATTATTCGATTTTCGCTACGTGGCTAGAACTGGAGGCGTTGTCGGAGTACTTAAGGATCAGGGAGTAGGAGTCGATGAAATTAACGAGAAAGCTAAGCAGTTGCGACTGAGGCATCAAATGCTCTTCAAGAATCATGGACTAACTGCTCGAAAAGAAGCGAGTGTTGGTACATCTGGAGATTCCGCCTGTTACCTAAAGCAAGGTACGGATGCGTTTGCTATGTGGTCTGCTTTCAGAAAGCCTGGGACAGGACATCGGATTTCGGTCCCTAAGGGTCAGTGGGTAATCTCGCATGATGTCATGGTGTCGCCTGGATGCATATTAGAATTTCAGCCAGGCTCAAAAGTGATGCTCGACAACGGCGCACGCCTAGTGTCCCACGCTCCAATTGTCGCAGTTGGGTCTGTTTCTGATCCGATTGTTTTCGGCACGTCTGGTCTTAGTGATCGGCCGGGCGGAGTATTGGTGATTGGAACTCAGGAGAGGAGCGTGTTTAACAACGTGATCTTTTCTGGCCTATCAATCGGGCCAGAAGGTCGCCGCTTTCTCAAAGGCGCAGTCACTTTCTACAAAGCAGACTTCGATATTTCTAATTCGGTATTTAGAGATAACTTTGATGGGGATGACATGCTCAATGTCATTGCAAGTGATTTTTCAATACGGCACACGGAATTTATCAACAGCTATGCAGACAGTTTTGACGCAGATTTCTCTACGGGAAGCGTTGAGGATGTTCAGATTCAGGATGTTGGTAGACATTGGGCTTCAGGAGGTGATGGCCTAGATCTTTCTGGTAGTAGGGTCTCGATAAACGATGTGACAATATCAAACGTTGCGGACAAAGCGGTGAGTGCTGGTGAGAATAGTATTGTCGAGATCGATGGTATTTCAATCAGTCGCGCTCAGAATGGAATCGTCTCAAAAGATGGTACACGCTTAAAATGTAGGAATGTCTCTTTTTCTTTTGTCGATCGTGGGCTAGTCGCTATACGAAAGAAAAAAGGTTATGCTCCTGCTGCCCTTGAGGCGGAAACAGTTTCATTTAATTCTGTGGCAACCCCTATACTTTTGGACCAGGGGTTAACTCTGACTATTAACGAGCTTAGTCAGGATCCAAACACGCTTCGTGGGGCTAGACTAATTTACCCGTGAGTCAGCATCTCTCCTTAATAGTAGATCGTGAGGTCCCAAGCGGCGACTACAGGTTCGAGCGAAAGTTCCGAACGACCTTGGCGTATAGAGAAGAACTTGTCGACCGGATTCTGACCCACCCGGGCCTTTATAAAGAACATCATCCAGATAGACAGATCAACAGCATCTATTTCGATACGATTGATTTACAATTCATGTTCGATAATCTTGCTGGGACATCTCGTCGAAAGAAGCCGCGCATTAGGTGGTATGGCCGAGATATTTCCCGGGTAAAGAATCCTTATCTTGAGTTGAAAATCAAACGCAATATGTTGGGGCGCAAAGATCGGTTCGAAGTAGGAAGCTTCTCAATTCGAGCGCCATCATTTTATTCGGAATTAACATCGTCACTGAACGCGCTCATTTTGTCTAATCCTGAACTGAATTTCATGAGAAGTCTTGAGCCTACGCTATTTGTGACGTACTCGCGTAGTTACTTTATTTCAGCGAACGGGGAATATCGGATCACTGTCGATTCAGAACTGAATTATGCAAGGGTAACAAGACTTGGGCCGATTGGCATTATGCATCGCCAACCCACAAATGACTTGGTCGTAGAAGTTAAATATGGAGTGAATGCTAGCGATCAGGATACTATGCTTAATAGCCTGGGTCTAAGATTTGCCCGATGCTCAAAGTATGTGATCGGGATGCTGACAGTCTAAAGGTCGCCATAAGTTGGAGTGGGATCTACGAGTAGATTAGTTTAATGTAGACGACGCGTCGAGTAAGTGTGACTCGGAACCTACTTAGGGGACTTATCGACTAAATAATCACCTATTGCAAGTACGTCGATACCTGATGCGACAAATGTTCTTAAGGCGTCCTCCGGTGTTTCTACAATTGGTTCTCCGGCAAGATTAAAGCTAGTATTGATTACCCCACCGTAACCCGTGACTTTCTTCATCGCCTCAAGTAGGGGGTATAAACTGTCCCCGGTTTGAACTGTCTGGACCCTAGCTGTGCCATCTACGTTGATAGCCTCCTCGAGGAGACCCTGATTAGTTTCAATATGGAGGGCAGAGGTCATGAACGAATTCCTAAACGACTTTGCTGAGTGTCGTGTAACTTCGGATTCCAGTATCGCCGGCGCAAAAGGCCGGTATTTTTCCCTGAACTTTATTTTGCGATTGAGTCGGTCTTTCATTCCGGACAGTTGTGTTGACGCAAGAATGCTTCTATTCCCCAGAGCACGCGGTCCGAATTCCGAGCGACCCTGATGCCATCCCACAACTTCGCCCTTTGAAATCCTTCGCGCAACGTCCGTAGCAATGTCTATTTGCTTTGAAAAACTTAGCCCCGAATTCCTCAGTGAGTGAAGGATTCCATCGTTTGAATAGGAAAGACCCAACGACATCGAAGGGACGGGTGCTGGAATATCGCCAGATGACAGCGCCTCGACAAATCCGGAGCCAATACATAACCCCCGATCAGATGCCGCTGGCATGATGTAAATTGATTTGTCTTCTAATCGAGAGTTGGCCAAACAATTTAGCGCGCAGCCTCCCGCCAAACAAATCTGTTTTTGATGGTAGTGATTACTGAAGTAATTGATCATCCCCAGATAAGCATTCTCGAATCCCTTTTGTACACTTGCGGCTATGTCATAGTGTTCCTGGGTGAAGCTATGGGTCGAGGTTGGGCGTTGTACGCCTAAGTAGTTGGCCAGATCGGATTGATAATATGGCTCAGCTAACGTACTGCGTTGCCGAGGTCTCATTTCATCAGGAAGTTTTGTCACAATTCTGGCGCTGGAACAACAGAACGAAATGGCATCGACAATAGCTTTAAAACGAGGCTCGCCAAAAGACGCCATGCCCATCAATTTGTACTCGCCTTCAATTGTCTTAAAACCTAAAAAAGAGGTAAATATCGAATAAAAGATTCCTAGAGAAGTTTCAATAGGCTCTCTGTGCAGGAGCTTTAGCCCGGATTCCCGACTTGCAGTAAATACGTTCGTCGACTCTTTATCACCGACACCGTCAACACTGAAAACGAGTGCGTCGTCAAATGTGCTCGAGTAAAATGCGCCTGCAGCATGAGCAAGGGGATGGTGTACGATTGAGACAGCCGGACTTCTTTGATATAGGTGCTCTACATAGCCCTGAATTTTTGTTTCCATTTGACTGTATGTCGAGCCATCCACTGCGATAGTGTCGATATCGCCAATTGATAATCCTAGGAAATCCAGGGCAGCGCTCATGGCTCTTTCAGGGAAATGACCAGAAGCAGATTTATTCCGCGTCAATCGCTCCTCCTCAATTGCTACCTCGACACTACCATCCAGTACGATGCAAACCGAAGGATCGTGCGTATGACTGTTAAAACTTGCGTGAAGACCAAGTATATTCATCAAAAAATCCAGATCATGCTTACTAACTTCCAGCGAACATTTTAACGTAGAGAATGTGTAAAAATCTATTCAGGTTGACGCGGAGAAACTCGCGATGAATCGATCGTGAGTAATCCGTGCAATTTGGGAGACGTTGGATATCGCGCTCAATCAACTTCAATAGTCCATGTTGTGTCCGAAGTTTCAGGTAAGAAAGGTGCAGGCGAATCCTTATGAATGAGACCAATAATGACCGTGATGGCCAGCTAGGTTTAAGAGTAGCGCTCGCTCGCCTAGTTGGACAATATCCGACTGAGTTCTTGCTGCTGGTATTTGTAACGGGGCTTCAGAGTCTTGTTAATGGCCTGAGCGTTCTAGTTGTCGCGCCGATCGTAGATCTCCTTTTCCGAGCAGAAGAAACATCCTCAAGTCGAATAACAGAGTGGCTAGTTGATAGAGCATCGGGACTAGGTTTAACGGTGGATGTTGAAGTGCTCTTTGTTGCCTTTGGTTCAACGTTGGTTGTGGGCGGGATTTTGGGAGTAGTAACAAAGTTTCTCATCCTCAAGATCAAGTACCGAGTGCTGGAAGATTTACTTGGGTCCACTCTAAGGCGATTCTTTACGGCGGGGTACCAATTCTTTGGTAATGGAGAGATTGGCAAGCTCTTGAACTCATTTCAAAAAGAGTTAGAAAAATTAGGAGATAGTCTGGGTCTGTCAGTAACAGGGTTAGTGTCGATTCTTCAAGGCCTTGTGTATGTGTCAATTCCGTTATTTCTTTATCCGGACATCTCAATACGTTTTCTTATCATCGGGCTCGTATTGACCCTACCCTTGTGGTTGTTACGCCGATTTTCAATCAGGTTCGGTACACAGAGTACGTCGACAAACAATTTGGTTATGAAAGTCATTCACGAAGCCTTAACCGGCGCAAAAGTCATCCTGGCGTTTGGTCGAGCCGACGAGATTGAGATTCGATATCGTGACGCATTTTCAGCCCACGCCAGAGCAGCTATTTCCTTTTCAACTTTGGTAAGCGGTGTTTCTCTCCTATTTATTCCGCTCGGCAGTGTTGCTGCTCTGATCGCGATTTATCACGCATATGAAGGTGGTCATGGTGTCACAGATTTAGCAGTAGTTCTTTTCGGATTTTTTCGAGGATTGCCCCATCTGGCCTCTGCCCTTCAAGCAAAAACAAGTATTGAAGGTTTCTTGCCGGCGTTTAAGCAAGTTGATGATTTGAGTGCGCAAGCGCGCAGTTTGGCTATGCCTGATGGATACAGCGAATTCGATACCGTAGGTCAGGGAATAGTCTTCGAGGAGGTCGACTTTTCATATATCGGCACTTCGGGAAGGGCGGCCTTACAAAATGTGAGTTTTGAAATTGAGGCAAACAAAGTAACTGCACTGATTGGTGAGTCTGGTTCCGGAAAGACGACTGCAATAGATCTCGTCTTAGGCCTTTACCAGCCAACCTCGGGAAAAGTATTAATTGATGGAGTGCCTCTACAGGAAATCTCTAGGGCAAGTTATCTACGTAAAGTTGGTTATGTTCCACAAGACCCATATTTATTTGATGACTCTATCAAAGGAAATCTTCTTTGGGCTAACCGGGAAGCCTCTGAACCTCTAATTGAAAAAGCGTTGGAGTCTGCATATCTAGATGACCTTGTACGTGGACTTGAAGAGGGAGTGGAAACCCATGTGGGTGATCGTGGAGGACGACTTTCAGGTGGTCAAAGACAGAGGGTTGCATTGGCACGAGCAATTGTCATGGAGCCTGCAATTCTGTTACTCGACGAATTTACAAGCGCACTTGATGAGAAATCAGAAAGATATATCGTTGATGCGATCCAACGCTTAAGTGGCAAGGTTACGATTGTTGTCGTTACCCACCGACGGGAACTAACAAAAATTGCGGATAACGTTGTTGTCTTTGATCAAGGATCTATTATTAAGGAGGGCTCCTATGAGGCTATAGCCCCGTTAATCGATCAACTTTCGAGTAGATCATAAATTTGGAATATTGTTTATTTATAGTTTGTGGAAAAGAATAGTCTTCCAAACCGGATAGTCCGTTTTCTTCTAGTGTGTTCTAACGATAGTCAGGTCGTAGAGAGTTTCGATAAGCTTGGGTCTCTTCGTATACGGTTCTGGGTAATCGTGTCCTTAGGTACGGCCATCCCGACCCCCCATCATTGCCTTTGTAGTACATAAGCCCAGGGTCTGCGGATAAATCAATTTCGACTTCTGGAATCTTGTTCATGGTCATTAGTCGATGAAACTCAGTTCCCTGGTAGGGAGACATGATTGTCGAGTCGACATGGTTTCTTAAAGTTCTTCCTTGCAAATCAACCCCATTAACAGGATTATTCGCAACGAATTCAACCAGCTCGGTGGTTGCTTTCAGGTCGTCTTCGTCTTCCCATGGATAGATCATTGTGAAAGCGTCAACAGCAATGCCCAAATCGTTTGCAATAGCAATTGCATCGAAGTGGTCTTGTACAGATTGCTGCTTCCCATTCCGCTTGTTTATTAAGTCTAGGGATTTCTGGGATCCAGTTTCGATCCCAATTCCCACCCGTTTCCCACCCGTATCACGAAAAGTGTCGAGAAGTGCTGCTTTATGTCGTACGACGAGGTAAGCATGGGTAAAGGCTCGCCAGGTTGAAAATTCGTGCTTCGAAACCAATTTTGCTAGCCGTTCGACTTGCTTCGGGCTCATCAGTCCTACATCATCAAAAAACATTACTGCGCTTGAGACGTGACCCAACTCAGCGTGAGCATTGGCTATCGTTTCGAGGTCCCGGTCTATCATTTCCGGAGAGAACGTACGAACAGCCTCAACGCCGGACTCACAAAAGTAGCAAGTGAACGGACACCCAAGAGCCGTAATAGTATGGAATGCAGGAGCCCCCCCAATCTCGAAATTGTACAGCTTCATCAGCTCTATTGGACGAGTTGGTGGCGGTAGATCTAGAAGTTTCGGTAAATTATCAGTGAGCACCTGGGTTTCGTCAGATGCCGTAATCTGGCCGGTAGCTATCTGGAGCATTGGATTCCAACCGTCTTGGGGGACGACAAAGGAAAATCTAATTTCCTCTGGGAGATTCGTGACTTGATCCTCATAGTAACGGGGATGCGAGCCTCCAATAACAGTTACCGTACTTGGACGTGCCTGTTTAATCTGTTGGTTTAGAAGATACGCATCGGGAGCCTGAGGAGTCATTACCGACATGGCAACAATGTCGTATTCACTGAAGATCGAAATATCAAAATGCTGGTCATCGCTCCGGCCATCATCTCTGATTAATAAGACATTCAGATCCTCTAAGTCGGACTTTCGACTGGGGTTGCTCGTCCTCGATTCTCGAACCTCAGTGCGTTCATACAAAACCGCAAGATCAGAGCCAATACCATGTTGAGCAAGGAAAGATTGAAGATAATGTGGGCCAAGTTGTTGGTACACAAACTCGTTGTCAAGAAATCGGTCGGGAGGCTTTACAAATAAAATTCGGTGAGGTCTCCAAGGCATTGATATCACACTCCCTTCCGCTCTCAAGCCGACTTCTTTTCCCAATCTTTTCTGATGAAGATGCGATCATTAAGCCATTTTGCATAACGCGCTTCCTCAACCTGATGGAATATGACTCTATACACAGTCTTGAGTGTCCTAAAAGGATGAAGTAGTGAAGAGAGAAGATAGAAGCTGGAGTACATAAAAATCATTGTCCAATAAAGGCGTCTAGCGCTAATCCGACAAAAACTATCCGCATCGCGATTATAAAAGTCTATCGGAGAGATAAAGAATCTGTCATTCAACTCAATCAGCCCTTGGTCTTGAAGATGGCGGAATATTTCGGAGCCCGGGTACGGAACAAATTTCGAAACGGAAATGTCGTGGGCGCCGAGCCACGCCATTTTAAGGATATATTGAGCCGTCTGACGCAATGTCTTCCGAGACTCAGAGGGAAAACCAATCACAAAAAAGCATGAGACCTTTAACCCGTTTCCAACGGCGAGACGAACAGCTTTCGCAACGTGCACTAGGTTGACACGCTTCTTTACTTCTTTAAGCATTTCGGAGGAGCCGCTTTCGGGAGCAAAAGCCAGAGCTCTACAACCGGAGCGGTACAGGAGGTCGAGAACCTCCTCATCCATTATCTCAGAGCGAGTACCGCTAGGCATTTGCCAGGTAATTTGCAAGTCGCGGGAGATAAGTTCGTTACAGAACTTGATTGCCCAGCTTCTTTTTACTATTGCAGTGAGATCCTGAAAATCAAAATTCGTTACGTTGTAGAGATTTTTGTATCTCTCAATTTCATCGACAACGAGGATTGGGTCACGAGGAATATAGCGTGTTGTCCACATATTTGGGCTTGAACAAAAAGTGCACTGGTATGGGCATCCACGTGTTGCTAGAAGTGGCATGGAGCGCCCAATATTCATGCCGTTGATTTGGTGGGCATTGATATATTGCTCGATAGGAAAAAGATCCCAGGCCGGGAGGGGAAGGTCGTCGATGTTTCGCGTTCGTATAGAAAGCGATGTAGAGCAAAAAGTTCCTGCATCCAAGAAAGCGATTCCACCTACCCCAGGTAGTGGATGACCCGCTGAGATCGCAGAAATTAGATTGAGGAAGGTTTCTTCGCCTTCACCCAGAATTACTACTTCAACATCAGATGATCGTAGAACGCTTTCAGGAACGGCTGTCCCATGCTCCCCACCTAGTATGATAGTGGCGTCTGGAAATTTTTTATGTAGTTCAGAAATCAGTTTTCGCGCGAGAGGCCAGAATGTGCTAAAGGTACAGGTGACACCAAAAAGGGTTGTGGAGGGGTTTACACGCTCGACGATCTCTACAAGATCTAGCCCCTGAACCTTAAGGTCACTTCGGTACTCAAAAGTTTTTATTTGATCCAGCCTCTCTCCCACAGCATCAATAACAGAAAAATCATACCCAGCCTCGCGTAGTCTGCCTGCTATATAAGCCAAACCCAGTGGCGGGTTAGGCGTATGCATATTCAAGCCAGAGAATGTCTTCAGTCCGGGAGGGTTAATCAGCGTAATCATGTGTAAGCAACAGTAAGAATTGGGTTATACGTACCTAGATTTTTAAGTTAACTTATTTATTCAGAAGTCGGGAGCGATCTCTGCTGATCCATTGTATAGATATATCGGGTCTCGAGGATAATCGGGTGCAAAAGATTTATGCAATCTCCTGGCCCGCAACCAAGACAGTTTTTACGGTTCCGGGAAGTAACTGATCGAAAAAAACATTATTTAACCCGCGGCTTTTTAATGAATCAGGAGTGACCCGGGAATATTTGGTCGGATCGATTATGCAGATATCCGCCTGGGAATCGGGGAGTAGTCGACCTGCTTCAATACCTAGGATGTTGGCAGGATTTATCGTCACCCTAGCAATCGCGTCGGGCAAAGAGAGCGCTGTTTCATCAACAAGTTTCAGGGCCAGCGACAATAGGGTCTCAAGGCCTGAGATTCCGGCTGCTGATTCACTGAACGGTGCAAGTTTGGCATCTATCTCGTGCGGCTGATGATCCGAGCAAATAGCATCTATCACGCCGCTGATGATGCCCTGTCGCAAGGCATCTCGGTCAGCGAGGCTGCGAAGCGGGGGCATCACGTGGTATCGGGTGTCGAATTCACCGATGTCTTGTTCGCTCAAGTGTAGGTGGTGTGCGGAAACTGCCGCGGTAACATGCAGGCCCCGTGCTTTTGCTTCCCGAATCTTCTCAACCGACCGGGCGCACGAAATCTGAGAAATATGTGCGCGGACCCCGGTGGTTTCGATGAGCGCAAGGTCCCGCGCCAGAGCAACGACTTCTGCTGCTTCGGGTACTGCCGGCAGTCCAAGCCGGGTACTCACTTCTCCTTCGTGTACGCAGCCGTTGCCTTTGAGCCAATGATCTAGTGGCGTCAGGAAGACGGTTAAGTCAAAGGTGCTCGCATACTGCATGGCGCGACGCATCACGAGGGTATTGTCAATGATGCGGTTGGCATTACTGACTGCGGTACAGCCGGCATCGCGTAATGCGGCCATGTCTGTCAGTTGCTCACCAGCAAGTCCCACCGTAAGCGCTCCAAGCGGGTATACTCGCGCCTTCTGGATGCGCCGACCCCGTTGGCGAACCATATGCACCATGGCCGGAGTGTCGATAACCGGGTTGGTGTCGGGTGGTACACAGACGCTCGTAATCCCTCCAGCTATTGCTGCTGACAGCTCGCTCTGCATCGTGGCTTTATGTTCTTCGCCGGGTTCGCGAAGTCGCGCCTGAAGGTCCACAAGCCCAGGGCAGACGATCTTGCCGCTTGCGTCAATCTCATGATCCGCCGAGAAGTCATCTCCCGCGGCTCTTGGGTCGACAATGAAGCCTTGGTCGACGAATACGTCACGAACCGAGTTCTCACGTGATACCGGATCAATGACGCGTCCGTTTCTGATACGTATTTTCAAGTGGCCTGGACTCCTTCTACACCAACCAGTTGCGCCATGATGGCCATCCTTACTGCAATGCCGTTGGTGACCTGCGAAAGAATCAAAGAACGTTCACTGTCGGCTACATCTGAGGCGATCTCAAGCCCGCGGTTCATGGGCCCTGGATGCATCACGACGGCGTCAGGAGCTGCGCGATTGAGTCGGGCCTGATTGAGGCCGTAGCAGCGAAAATATTCCTGCGTGCTGGGAATCAGTTGGCCTTCCATTCGCTCGAGTTGCAGGCGCAACATCATGATGACGTCGATGTCCTCGAGGCCCTCATCGATATCTGTGAAAGCGGTTACACCAAGGCGTTCAATTTCAGTGGGCAGCAATGTTGCTGGCGCGATCACGCGCACTTCCCGGGCGCCAAGAATATTAAGCGCCGCGATCTGAGACCGTGCCACCCGTGAGTGCAGAATATCGCCGACGATCGCAAAGCGCAGGGTCGAGATATCGCCTTTGCGTTCGCGGATGGTATACATGTCCAGCATCGCCTGGGTCGGGTGAGCATGCCGGCCATCGCCCGCATTGATGATATGCACATGGGGGGGTACGTGCCGGGCGATCAGGTGCGCGGTACCGCTTGCATGGTCGCGTACCACGAAAATATCGGTATCCATCGCTTCGAGTGTCTGGACCGTATCCAGGACTGTCTCTCCTTTGCGTGTCGACATTCGCGATGGGTTAAGGTTGATGACTGCAGCACCAAGGCGTTTACCGGCGATCTCGAACGTGGTCCGGGTCCGGGTGCTATCTTCAAAGAAAAGATTTACAACGGTGTGACCCGAAAGCAGTGATGCCTGTTCTTTTCGTGTCTCGGTGTCGGCATGAACAAAAGTGCTTGCCGCGTCCAGCAATTGCAGTAACTGCTCTTTGTCCAGACCCTCAACAGTCAAAAAATGCTTAAGGCGCCCAGTACCATCGACCTGAGGATTGGGTGAGGATCCCTTTTCTGTGTCAGACGACATGGCGTTGATGGTTCTGCTCGTAGAAGTAGGTGCTGAGAATGAGTTCAGCGGCAATCTGATCACGAAGTTCCTGACGTTTTCCAATCACGCGCTTGCCGGGAGGCGTAGCCTGGGAGACTAGGCTCTCCGCCGCTCGTGATGTCAATGTTTCATCAACGTAATCGACGGGAAGGCTAAAGCGGGAGGCGAGTTCATCGCCAAATCCACGGACCGCTTGGCTGAGCGTTGTTTCGGTGCCTTCCTTGCCTAGCGGCAGGCCGACGACCAGTATTTCGGGCTCCCATTGGCGGATGAGTCGATGAATCTCCTGCCAGGGGCCATCTTTGCCGATATTACTGATTGTCGCGATGCCTTGCGCAGTACCCGTAAGATTCTGCCCGGCCGCAACCCCAATACGCTTGGTGCCAAAATCAAATCCCATTGCCATTGCCGTGGTACTCATGCGTGTCCTGCCCCGGAGGCGAGCCGTGAGAGATCAAGCCCCATGGCCTGCATTGCCCTTTTCCATCGTTCGTGAGGCGGCGTCTCGAAGACCACAGCAAGGGTCGCTTCTACGGTCAGCCAGGAATTCTGATGGATTTCCGACTCCAGTTGGCCGGCACCCCAGCCGGCGTAGCCGAGGCTGAGAAGGGCATTTCCTGGCCCGGAGCCGACCGCCATCGATTCGAGCACATCGCGCGAAGAGGTGAGGCCCATCGTTTGGCCCACGGGTATGGTCGACTGCCATTCGCCGAGACCCTCATGCAGCACAAGGCCCAGTTCATTATGTACTGGGCCTCCTACATAGACCGGCTCGTGCGCCATAGGCTGATCCTTTGTGACATCCAGTTCGAGTTGGTTCAGCACGTCATGCATCACCAGGTTTTTCATCGGCCGGTTGATCACCACTCCAAGGGCGCCATTTTCATCGTGCTGACAGATCAGGGTCACCGTCTGGTGAAAGTTGGGGTCCTGCAGTTCCGGCATTGCCACCAGGAAGTGGTTCGCGAGCGAGGGAAAGTCGGCTTCTGGTGTCATTTCAAAAGGTGACGCGAGTCCCTGTTGCTGTGAAACGCCATGTTCTCGTAATGTGCAACACATCGACGTCTTCCCGGATCGCCATGGGAAGGGGCTCAAAAGGCCCTGCGAGGCGGGCAATATGCTGGGCCGCCTGGTCAAGGGGTGTCTCGCCGGAAGAGTTTAGGACCTTTACCGAATGAACATGCCCGTTGGCTTCAACCGACACGGCCAAGAGCACTTCTCCATACAAATGTGTGAGATCCTGTTGCCGGGCATACTGGTTTCCTACGGCCTCCACTTTCTGGCGCCAGCGATCCATCCAGATACTGTAGTCATCCGGTATTCTTGAAGCGCTAACGAAGACTTCACGGTTCAGGCGATCAAGACTTGCCTGAAGAGAGTCAATTTCATCGTGGTAGTGCTGGATCAGCGGTTGCTCTGCCTGCTCATAGCTGGTGGTCATCGACCGTGTTTCGATCGGCTCGACAACGCTGGCGTCCTGGTGGGAATTCCCTCCGGGCAGGAGCAATACTTCGACCATCGGTAATGTCGGAGGCGCCTTGACGGGTTTGGCGGCAACAAAGCCGATACCGCCGATCAGCAGGGTATGAATGAGCAGTGACAGACCCAGCGCGCGAGGGACCCTAAAAGTGTGGGAAACTGAAACAACGGCGCCGTTGATCGCGCCGGGGATGACATTTGAGCCGGGAGCGATCAGAGATAGGGGAGAGCGGTAACTTTTATGATGCAGAACTTTAGCCTCGGTAACGAGATTTTAGCGGGTTGCCGGCATAGGGTCATCTATCTCAATGCAACTGCTTCTGTCTAAAGCGGGCGGAAGGTTTTCTTCCCCCGCCCGGAACGATAGAATGTGCCATTCGAATGTGGTCCAGTCGCCCAGCGAATTGGAATCCCGGTCATCGGTTTGGCCCTTTCGTAGACCTATAATATAAGTTATTGATTCTTAACTTTTATTCTCTTATTTGGCCCCTCGCATGAGCGGCCTTCCGGATCTTTCAGCCCTGCGTCAGATTGTTGTCGACGCGGCCGAGCATGCAGGACTTTCCGATTTTGGTCTGCGCCAGGCTAAAGCCAAAGTAGACGGCAGCATCGTCACGGACCTGGATCACGAGATGCAGCGTCTTATCTCGACCGAACTTAAGAGCGCCTGGCCCGAGTTTTCCTTTATGGGAGAAGAAATGGATCATGGTGAGCAGGCCCAGATCGTGGTTGAGGGCCAAAAGAGCGGATTCTGGGCGCTGGATCCTTTAGATGGCACGACCAATTTTGCGATGGGGTTTCCTTTTTACGGGGTGTCGCTGGCGCTGGTGGTTGGAGGAGACCCGAAATTGGGCGTGGTCTATGACCCTGTCCGCCGGGAATGTTTTAGTGCCAGCGCGGGAGAAGGCGCCTATCTCGACGGTGCACCCCTCAAGACGCCCCAGTTAACGTTGGCCCTTCGGGAATGTGTCGCAAACGTCGACTACAAGCGGCTGGTTTCCGGTCTTGCCGACGCTCTGGTGCGCTACCCGCCGTATCGATCGCAGCGCAATCTGGGGTCTTCGGTTCTGGAGTGGTGCTGGGTCGCCGCAGGAAGGATGCAGCTTTATCTGCACGGAGGCCAGCGGATGTGGGACTACGCTGCGGGCAGTCTTATCCTGAAGGAGGCTGGGGGCGTTTTTACGACGATACCCGGCAATGTCCTGGATTGCCGTAAATTCACCAAGCGTTCGGCAATCGCCGCGATCACGCCGGAGCTTCATCGGCTGTGGATCAGCTGGGTTCGGGAGAACGAAAATCCCTGAAAGAAATAAGTAAAAACTTATGCCCCAAATTAATAATATTTGCTATACCTTTTGGTTTGACCCCGGCATAGTGAGCGCCCCGAAATTTCCCTTTGCGCTCTACGCCTTATTGATGAGTCATCGAAGATCAGACGATTTTTGGCCCCGGCAAGCTGACTGCCGGACTGTGCTCAGAACTTTATGTGAGAAACGATCATGAATTCGGCAACAGCAAGTGCTGCCAGTGCAGTTGATCGGCGTACCAAAGCAAACGCCATCCGCGTCCTCAGCATGGACGCGGTGCAAAAGGCCAAAAGCGGCCATCCCGGTATGCCCATGGGTATGGCTGATATTTCAGAAGTGCTCTGGTGCGATTACCTGAAACACAATCCGGCTAATCCAGCGTGGCCAAATCGGGACAGATTTATTCTCTCCAACGGGCATGGCTCGATGCTGCACTATGCTCTGCTTCATTTAACGGGCTACGACCTGCCCATCAGCGAGCTTCAAAATTTTCGCCAATTGCACTCCCGGACACCGGGTCACCCCGAATACGGTTACGCCCCGGGCGTTGAGACTACGACAGGGCCGTTAGGTCAGGGACTCACCAACGGCGTTGGTATGGCCCTTGCTGAGAAGGTCCTTGCCGCCCAGTTCAACCGTGATCAGCATGTGGTGGTCGATCACCATACTTATGTCTTTATGGGCGACGGCTGCATGATGGAGGGCATCTCCCACGAGGCCTCTTCGCTGGCCGGGACACTGGGTCTTGGCAAACTGATTGCCTTCTGGGACGATAACGGCATCTCGATTGATGGTGCAGTGGCTGGGTGGTTCACCGACGATACCCCGGTACGTTTTCGGGCCTACGGCTGGCAGGTGATTGAAGATGTCGATGGCCATGACCCGCAAGCGATCTCGCAGGCGATCCGCGAAGCGCAACGGGATTCAGACAGACCGTCCTTGATCTGTTGTCGAACCGTCATCGGCTGGGGCTCTCCCAACAAGCAGGGTAAAGAATCCTGTCACGGCGCACCTCTGGGTGACGACGAGATCGCCCTGACGCGTGACACCCTGGGCTGGCCGCATGGGTCCTTTGAGATCCCTGGTGATGTGCGCGAGGCCTGGGATGCGAGGACTCAGGGCGCATCGCGCGAGAATGACTGGCAGGCGCGCTTTGAAGCCTATCGCGCAGCGCATCCTGATCTTGCCGGCGAATTTGAGCGGCGGATTGCCGGTGAGTTCCCGCAGGACTGGGCGGAGAGATCACAGGCCTTTATCGATTCGGTGAATGCCGATACGCCGACGGTCGCGAGCCGCAAGGCGTCCCAGCTGGCGCTTGACGGTTTCGGGCCGTTTCTGCCGGAACTTATCGGAGGCTCGGCAGATCTCGCTGGATCGAATCTCACTTTGTGGTCCGGCTCCAAGACCATCTCACGGGACGATGCCGCTGGAAACTACATTTATTTTGGCGTTCGTGAATTTGCGATGGCAGCGCTCGGTAACGGGTTGGCGCTGCACGGAGGGTTGATTCCTTACAGTGCAACCTTTCTGGTGTTTTCCGACTACGCGCGAAACGCGCTGCGCATGGCGGCACTCATGAAGATTCGCCAGGTGTTTGTTTTCACGCACGATTCTATTGGGCTCGGCGAAGATGGCCCGACCCACCAGCCGGTGGAGCATACCGCAAGCCTGCGATTGATCCCGAATATGTCGTTGTGGCGTCCGAGCGATGCGGTTGAGACTGCCGTCGCGTGGCGTTGCGCCATTGAGCGTACCGATGGCCCTACCAGCCTGGCGCTTTCCCGGCAGAATTTGCCGCATCAGGCTCGTGACTCTGCGCAAATCAGCGATATTGCCCGGGGTGGCTATGTGCTCTTAGATTGTGAGGGCGCGCCCGAAGCGATTATCATCGCCACGGGTTCTGAGGTGGCTCTCGCTATGGATGCGGCTACTCTTCTGGGGGAAAAGGGTCGGCGCATCCGCGTCGTCTCTATGCCGAGCACGGATGTATTTGATGCTCAGGACGAGGATTACCGTGAGTCCGTGCTGCCCCGTGCGGTAACGGCGCGGGTTGCGGTCGAAGCGGGCGTGACGGGCGGCTGGCTTAAATATGTCGGCCTTAGTGGTACGGTCGTGGGGATCGATCGTTTTGGTGAATCCGCACCGGCTGGGGAAGCCTTTGAATATTTCGGTTTCACCGTGGACAATGTGGTGGGACAGGTGGAATCGCTGATGTAAGCGACGGAGCATCATGGCGCTTTTTTCAGTTATCGAAAGCGCAGAAAATCGAAGAATAGAAGAGTTTTTTATTTCTTAAGGAGATCAGCCCATGGCGATCAAAGTTG
>Ga0315336_1001168_pt1 | contig 55451 bp, 41 predicted proteins | sample ASW5metaG_FD_204512 | JGI IMG/M metagenome (GOLD analysis project Ga0315336, IMG submission 204512) | Ammonia-oxidizing marine archaeal communities from Monterey Bay, California, United States - ASW #5 | ecosystem: Environmental > Aquatic > Marine > Intertidal zone | place: USA: California...
ATTGGTTCGTCAGTTTCATCGTCTACAACCAAACCGGACACTGTACCAAAAGCATCGAACCGGGCTTCGATATCCCGGGTGCCAGCTTCATATGGCCCCGCCAACATCGGTGGATACCCGTTCCCAATTGTATTCAATGTATAAGTTTCTTCTTTCAACCAGGGAATATGAAACGAACCATCTGGCCGCGTATCGTAAAAACCAGCCATCACCCCTTGAGAAGAAAAGACCGTGAGTTTGATGGATTTCTCCAACGGCTCACCAGTTGCGGTCAGGATTCGTCCGGACAAGACATAGACATCATCATCCGGATAAATGATCGAAACGTCGTGAAGGCCCTGCCCTTCTGACAACGCAACCGGCTCGATATCGACCCCGATCAGACCTCCCGGGTCCGTTCCGCAAGACAAACATAGGTCCGGCAACTTTAGCAACGTAAGTTCGTACTCCCCGCCAAAAAGCTCCCGGGCGGTAAAGTTACCTTCCGGATCCGTGGCAACCAAATCATCTTTACGAAGAACGAACGGCTGATTCGATTTCGCGTACACATACAACCCTTCCATCGGCAAACCATTTCGGTCCATGACCTTACCGCTGATGGTCGCCTCGGGAATCATCCTGAGCGTGACGTCCCTCAGCCCATCATCGGTCATAGATATCGGTCCGACAGGCTTCATGGCCAAACCTTCTTTCGCGGCGTGGATGTACAGTTTTTCGGAAGCGCGCAATCCTGGAATAATGTAGTCGCCATTTTCGTTGCTGTAGTTCACCCATGTCCGTTCAAATTTCGTATCCAGCATAGCGGCATTCACGTCCGCGTGCGCCACGGGTTTGCCATATTGGTCTACGATCCGTCCGCGAATGGTAATGCCGCGCGTGAACCCGAATTCCAGGTCGGCGCGAATTTCGTTCTCCTTCAACGTGATGATGTATTCCTTCGGGTCAGAATCAGGCATATAGTTGCTGAGCCGAATCGGCACGATCGTATGAATACCTGGCTCGAGCCCTTCAACTTCGAAATTCCCGTCTTCATCCGTATAGCCCCACTCCCCTTTATCGATTCGAAAGCGGCTTTCGATCCCCTCCCCGGTGTCCATGTCAAAAATGCGGCCCGATAATTTTGTATTGGTTTCTGCGAATGATCGAATCGTAGCCACATCGTTTCGTCCGTTATCCGAGACCGTTGTCGTAATGTCAACGGTGTCCGATTCCCGCGATCCAAGAACGGCCACATCTACCGGGGGCGGGTTGAAAATCGAAACCTGCGGTGCCACGCTAGGCCGAAGAAAAATTGCCGCGATCGTCCCCGCCATTACCAACGCGCCGGTCGCCAACCACTTGAAACCCGCACCGTTCACGGCCGCCAAACCGTTTCCCTGACCCAATGACATCTTGCCCAATTCTGAAACCACGGACGGTGCAAGAGGTGATGCCGCTGATATTTGACTCGCCAGCATGGAGGCCAACCCCACCGCAGGGACAACGCCCTTCCTCTTCAGAAACCGCTCCAACTCATCCACGCCCTTGTGAATCCGTTTGGTGACACCGCTACGAGTCAAATCCATTTCAGCGGCAATTTCCGTGTGGGATCGCCCTTCAAGGAAGTGCGCAATAACCAGGCTTCGATGCCCTTCCTCAAGGGACTGAATCCCCTCATCGATCAGCTGGCTGATTTCATTCCATTCGGAGCGGTCTTCCGCCCCGGTCGAATCTTCAACGTATTTCTTCTCCCGCTGAGCGCGACGCGATACTGTCCGAATATGCTTGAGAGAAAGATTCGTCGAAATTCCGTGGAGCCACGCACCCAGGGATCGAATTTTTCGCGGCTCCTGCGCCGAAATCAATTTTTCGAAACACGCCTGCGCCGTATCTTCTGCATCCGCCTGATTCCTCAATATCCGATGCGCCGTGTGAAATACCATCGTCGCGTGGCGCTGCACAATTGCCTGAAAGGCGTGCGCATCCCGGTTGGTGCACCAATTTTGCAAAAGTTGTTCGTCAGTTTGTTCCATCGATTCGGCTCCGTAATGGTGATTCTACCTTTACGTTCCCGCCGAATACGATTCGGGGACTCACCGAACCCGCATTGTTGGCCATCGCCTTCGGAATACGACCGTTCTACCGATTGCCGAGAATATCCTATTTGATAGGGGCCGCCAATTTATAAGTAACTTCGGCGGTTTGGTCTTCATGGATCGTAATGTGCATTTTCGGAGCTCGGTCCCGGCGGTCCTCGAGGCTAAGTTGGGCTTCGCCGGACGGAATGCCGGAGATTTCAAAAGTCCCGTCGTCTTCGATGTGGATTTCTGTGACGCTGTGCGCGTACACCGGGGTCCATTGCCAACGTTCGTCGACGGGCAGGTAATCGAGCCGCATCGTTCGTCCATCGCCGGCCATGGGTTTACCATTCACAGTAATCGTTCCCGTCAATGTCGTATTGTAAGTAAAGAATTCGAAGTCGTGTTCGGCTTCTTGCCCTTCCTCAAGGTGGATGAAATCGTGAATCAGCCACGTGGCTGCAGTATCATTCGGCTGATCGAGGACAAAACCCGTCGACACGGCGTAATCTCGCGCAGGCAATGATCGAATCTCATAATTTCCTTGATGATCAATGACCGACCCACTGCGATTCGGACCGACATCGCGCATACGCACAAACACATGCCCTTGATGTCCAGCAGGCTCGCCATTGTAAGACACCCGCCCGAAGATTTTTCCAGGACGGGTCAAACGAATTTCGATTCCATCCGCTAAATTACTAGGAATCTCAGTGGACCCCTCGGCAAAATCCTCATGGTAGGCGTGGAGCGCCGTAGCTTGCTCGTTCAATTCGGGCAACGAAAATCGCCCGTTCGTGTCGGTCCTCACTCCCGAAGCACCGGGATTCAGAATCTGATGAGCCGAATGCCGTTTTAGAACGACGGCGTTCGCTGTCGGTTCACCATCCGGCGACAGAACAAGTCCGTCGATGCGACCGCTTCCTTTTTTCATTCGTAAAATAACGTTTCCGGTTTGTCGTCCGGCTTCAACGGTCAAGCGCTCGGAATAGGCTCGTTTATACCCGTCAGCTTCCACGGCAATTTTGAGCAGAGAATCAGGAGCCACGTTCTCCCGAATGAAATATCCTATATTGTCCAAGTCCTCTTGGCTTCCGGAATATTGGAAAGACTGACTCATGCGTGGATCGAGTTCGATCGCATCGTGACCGTTTACCACGAGATAGACAGTAAAAGACGGAATAGCTGCGCCGGTGCTATCGTCAACAACGTATCCCGCGATGGAACCCGTCTGCTCTGGCGTAATCACGATGTTACGGTCACCTGCGGCGAACGGTCCTGCCGATACGGGCGACGGAAGACCCGATGTCACTTTGATCATGAATTCGCCTTCTTTGACAGCAGGGACGAAAAACGTTCCGTCTTCATCGGTTTCATACAATTTGTAGAACGTGTCATCGGAATTTCGGATTGAAAAATGGGCCGAGGATCCAATCGATTCACCATTCCTTTTCGTGATGACACCGGCAAGCACATGGACGTCGTCGGTCGGATACGTGAGGGAAACGTTGGTGATCTGTTGTCCTTCGTGGACGCGGACGGGAGCAGCGACCACGCTCAACGTATTTCCGGGTTTATTGACACAATTCATGCAGGGAGGCCGGTTATCGGATCCCACGCGGTATTCGAAGTCGTCGGGAAACAAATCAGGGATAACGAATCGGCCTTCGGAATCGGTTGGTTCGATGGAATGTCCATTCATCAAAATCGGGAAATCGGTATCGGCATACACGTAAATGCCTTCCATGGGTTCCCCTTGGGGAGTGAATAATGTCCCCGAAATCGATGCCGCCGGTTTCATCGTAATGATAAGGTCTTTCAATCCGGACTCCGGGAGGTTGAGCGGACCCATAGGCACCATCGCGTAACCTGGTTTCGACGCATGTATGTAAAGCTTCTCGGAGGCGTGCATGCCCGTAATGTAAAAATGCCCCCCGGCCGCGCGAAAACTCGTAAAGGTCGGATCGAGTATGGCCGCACCGATTTTTGTTCCCGAAACGGGATCACCGTACTGGTCGATGACACGGCCACGAATCGTCACCCCCAAATCTACGCCGAAATCCAAATCGCTTCGATGTTCGCCTTCCTCCAAGGTAATAGCGTATTCCTTCGGTTGGGATTCAAAATTTCCGACTCCCATTACGTAGGCTTTGAAGGAGTGGGTCCCCGGTTTCAGTCCGTCCATAGAAAAACGGCCGTGCTCATCTGTCATCGCCTCTGTCCCATCGCTTTTCGACAGCCACGCATTGGGCATCGGTTCGCCAGTCCGTGAATTATAGATACGGCCGCTCACCCGGGCGCTGGTCGAATTCGTATTCTCGACGGACGACGCGACCACGGCGCCTGTTGCTTTTTGAGCTGTACCATTGGTCAGCGCTGCCGCCGTAGATTGGACGTCTGAATTGTCTCGAACATTGGGTTGATTTTCGATTTGCGCTAACCGGCTCCGATTTTCATTGCCGGAGTAGAACCAAATGACAGGTAGCGTGACTATGGCGAAAACCGTTAGGGATACGACCGCTTTACTGCTGAATGCAAACGACGAATTTGTCGCCGCCCCTACGCCAGTTCCTTGCCTTAACGCCAGCTTGCCAAGTTCAGCTGCCAACGGCGCGCTGGCTGTTGTTGCTCCGGCCAGTCGAGTACCGAGGAATGATGCAAATCCAACTGTCGGCACCACGCCCTTCCGCTTGAGAATCCGTTCTAAATCGCCCACGCCTTTAGCGATGCGTTTGGTGACACCGCTTCGTGAGAGGTCAGTCTCTCCGGCAATCGCTGAATGCGACCGACCTTCCAAAAAATGGGCGATGATGGAAGAACGATGCGTGTCATCAAGTTCCAGGATTGCTTCATCGATTAAGACACTGATCTCCGCCCACTCGGCATCGGCCGCAACCGGCGCTGATCCATCAACGTACTTTTCTTCCCGCTGATCTCTCCGGGCGTTCGTACGGATATGCTTCAGTGAGAGGTTAGTGGAAACCCGATGGAGCCAAGGCCCAAGGGTTTGGATTTTTCTCGGCTCCTGGGCCGCGACGAGGGTTTCGAAACAGGCCTGTGTCATGTCTTCGGCGTCGGTCTGATTCTTCAGAATACGTAGCGCCGTGTTGTACACCATTTTAGAATAGCGCTGAATAATCGCCTCAAACACTTGGGCGTCGCGGGATTCGAACCAGTTTTTCAGCAGTTGTTGGTCGGTTACTTCCATTGGGTACAGCTCCATCAGGGGTGAATTTTACCTATAGGTTCCCACCGATTGCGATTCGGGCCCGATTATCCACTCATGGAAAGAAATGACTTCTGAAAACTACCATATATAGTAGTTAAACGCCATCCATTTTCCCACATATGGTGTAGATTTGGCTAAAACTGGACAAAATAGGGTATAATCCAACATATAGACGCGCGGGGACGCGTTTTAAGGGGAAAATTGGCCATGAGTTACGAAACGGACTTGCTTGAGGAAATCTCCAGGCATAAAAACTGGACGCGTTTCGACGCATCCCGACTCATCGGTGCGGCAGCGTTTTTTACGCTCGTACTCGTCGCCTTCGCGATGAGTGGCAACATCGGCGTGATATTCAATCTCCCCTCGCTCATCATTTGTGTGGGCGGTATGATCTCCTTGTCCATGGTGGCCTATGGCGTAGAACGTCAAAGTCGAGCCCTCGGATTGATGGCACGCGTTCTCCTACCAATCTATGTTTCCAGCGACATGTTTGGCCCAGCCGATGTACGAGTCTTTCGTGGAATGATTGCCAGTCTGTATGCGTCTGGTGCCGTCGGTTTCATGATCGGCGTCATTCAAATGTTGACTCAACTTGATGACACTGCGGCGATTGGTCCGGCAATGGCGGTCGCATTATTGTGCCCCTTCTACTCTCTCCTCGGCGCAGAAGGTTTGTTGCGACCGATGGCTGCTCATTTAGTTGATAAGTTGGGTAAATAACGTGCGAGACGAACCTAATTCACTCCAAGGTTTTTCCTATTACCGGTACCGGGCGAAATTTGATCCGTCGCGTTACATTGGGATGGCCACGTTTTGCGCGATGGCATTTTCAGGTTTTGTGTTACAGCGTGACCTCCAAATGATTTTTCACCTTCCGTCATTGATCGTTTGTTTCGGCGGAATGATTTCACTCTCCATGGCCGATTACGGTGTGGAATGTCAGAGTCGTGTGATCGTCCTGATGGGTCGCATGTGGTTTCGACCAACCGATTCGGTTGATACCGTTGACGCACTCGACGTTCGAGTAGGCCATGGAATGATTGCAGGCGCCTACCTGTCCGGAGTGATTGGAATCATACTGGGTCTGATTCAAATTGCAGTGCACTTCGGCGATGTTGCCTCCATGCGGAGCGGTCTCGCGATCGCTCTCTATTGTCCGATGTACGCCGTAGTTTTCGTGGAAGGTCTATTGCACCCTGCCGTTCGCCGATTGGAAGAAAACCTCGAGTGCCCATAATAGCCTCGCGTCCGTCCACCTCGCTACAATTCACCTACTAAAAGAACGTCAATTTTCGCTCTTGTCGTTTGCCTTACGTCCGACTATCGCAACGACCCCGGTTGTAATAACAACTTCTCCCCATTGGCAAACCGGCACAACAATGAAAAGAAGACCGCTCCAAGAGGTGTCGTCAATCAAGAAAAAGCCATCAATATATAGGAAAATTGATGTCGCAACTGCGAAGATGGTCCCACCACAAACGACTTTCAACTTTTTCGCTGATTCGATCGAACGTTTTGCGAGTATCATCAAAAATAGATATGGGGAAAAACCCCACATCAGGACGAGTGCCGCACCGAACCACCAGGAAGACTTTCTATCCAACGTACGGGTCGAATAAAGAAGCATCGCGGTGGTGAACACGCATGCTACAACGGCGACGATGCGGATTATGCGTCGAATTCCCATCTGTCGAGTATACAGGATTGGCGGGCTCGTGAACCTGTACATGGTGTCGAAATCCCGAACTACGGCGAGTCATCGTATCTTTTCTTAACGGATGGTACGACTGTCTAACTGTAACCCTTATAGCGTTTTGTATCGTTAGTTTCTTGATCGTCGAATAGAGAAGGATTACCATTGATCAAGTGAGAAAAGTAGTAGGAATTCATTTTGAACGACATCATCGACGCTGAAAAGTTGCTTAGGGAACAACGACTACAAGGGGACCGAAGGCAGGCCGCGGGTGGAATCATTATACTCGCGGCAACGACGGTGCTACTCACCTATACAGATTCCCGAGTTCTCCGCGATGAAGACGGTATGGTGCTCAGCTATATCATTCGAGGTGTATACGTCTTTCTCGCTCTCGCTTTTACCGTCCCTATTCTACGAGCTAAAAAACTAGACGAGCTGGAATTGTGGATTCGAGTCAACCTGATCATTTTCGCATTCGCAACATTGGCCGTCAATTGGATCAAAGTCCCGATCAATTCAGACAATCTAATGTTGTCCGCCGCGGCCATCGTCTTGTTTTTCGTGTTGTTCCCCATATCAATGAAACGTCAACTCGAATTGGCGGCCATCATGGTAGGCGTCGGCGCGGTCGTGTTTGTCGGGCGTCGCGAATTTATGGATCCCGGTGCCTGGGCCTTTTTCATTTTGGGATACGGATTCGCGATTGGGTTAGGAATTGCGTTGTCGCGGAGCAGTTATCGGGCGCGAGACCAGGAATTAATTGCATTGTTGGAACGCGAACAGGCGCTGATTGATCTCGCCGCCGAACAGAACCGGGTTCGTATTCTCGAAGGCCTCCTGGAAATTTGCGCCCAGTGTAAAAAAATCCATGATGATGACGATAAGTGGGTACAGATGGAGCAGTATATTCAGAAGAATTCCGAAGCCGAATTCTCTCACGGACTCTGCCCAACCTGCTATGCCGCGTCCCTGATGGACATCGACCCCCTCGGGAATAACCCTTCCGGCGGAAAATTGAACTAGAACAGTCTCGCTACGTTACTCTTTTGCGGTAGCAAATTTGGCGTCTACATCCTTTTGCCACGCGTGTAGTTTTTTCAAGAGATCACGCGCTAACCAAGGCTGTTCTTCCGTTATGTTTTTGCCTTCCTCCACGTCCGCATCCAAGTCGTAAAGCTCGATACGATCATCCTCGTAGAATTCGATCAGTTTAAACGGACCCTCCCGAATCGCGGCCGACGGACTGCCGCCCTGATTCCCGTAATGCGGATAATGCCAATAGAGGGCGCGATCTTCTTTTGAGCCCGCTCCCAATAGTTGAGGAACCAGACTGATTCCATCCAGATGCTGTTCCGACACCAAAGATGTGTTCGTCATTTCCAGAATGGTCGGGTAAAAATCAGTGCTGATGGCGGGCGAATCGATAATCGTGTTCGGCGCTACCTTACCTGGCCAACGGATCATGGTGGGTTCACGAATACCGCCTTCGTAAAGCCACCCTTTTCCCGCGCGAAGCGGTACATTGGAAGTCGGATGGCCCTCCGATGTACTGAGCCCGCCATTGTCGGACGTAAAAATAACGATGGTGTTGTCAGACATGCCTGAATCTTCCAATGTCTGAAGCACAGTCCCGACCGCCGCGTCCATCGCTTCCACCATTCCGGCATAGACAGCATGGTTCTGGACGAGACGTTCTTTCCGGGCCCCTTCCTTGCCCCAGATGGGACCGACGTCGGGGAGTGCGGCGGTTTTCTTTTCATATTTATTTTTCAAATCGTTTCGAGATTGGAGCGGCGTGTGTACGGAGTAAAAAGACAACATCGCAAAAAAAGGTTTATCGTTTTGCTCCCGGATGAATTGACTGGTTTCGTTGGCAAGGCGCGTGGGGAGATGTTCGTTGTCACGGCCATCATCCAATTTCGGATTGTCGTAAGGGGAGAAATATCCGCCCGGAGGCGACCCCTTGTGGTGCCCGCCCTTGTTGATGTCGAAACCCTGATCCTCGGGATGGAACCCTTCACGTCCTAAGTGCCATTTCCCCGCGAAAAAAGTCGTGTACCCTGCGCCTTTCAGTGTTTCCGCGAGTGTCACTTCCTCCAGCGGCATATCCTCCACGTAGGCCGCTGGCAACATTTTTGTATCCCGTCTCCATTCCTCGGGTTGTCCCGCTCCAAACCAATCGGTCGTATCCATACGCGCCGGATACTTGCCCGTCAAAATACTCGCTCGAGTCGGGCTACATACCGGGCAGGCGGCGTAGGCCTGCGTAAATCGCGCTCCCGATTTCGCCAGCGTATCAATATTCGGAGTCTCATAGAATGTCGACCCGTAACAACTTAGGTCCATGTAGCCAAGGTCATCAATGAGAAAAAAGACCACGTTTGGTTTTTCTGCGCTAAATGCCACCGTAGAGGAAAACAATACCAACAAAAATAAACGTTTCATAACTACCTCAAGATTTTTCGTAAACTACTAGTGTATGTTCTCCCACCAATGTTTGCAATCGCGAACCTCCGACGCACAACGCGAATTTGGTATGATCAAATCCATGTCAAACGGGATCAGCAAAAAAATGGATGACTTCGAGACCAAAGGCCTTCTAAAACTCAGCGGCGTAGTCGATCAAGACGTCGTAAAGGGTGTCCGCGAAGCTTTCTGGCGCGAAATCTCCTCCCGTTTTCAAATTTATTCGGATGCGCCCGAATCTTGGTCGGCACACTTCGACGGAGGCCAGAAAGCTGTGAGAGCCCGCCGTCTCTCGGGTATGAATCCCATCATGAAAACTCTCACCGACGCAGGTGAGCTTTCAACACTCCAGGCCTCGATCCAACAGGCCTTCGACGAGACCTTCGGAAAAAATAAATGGGAACCCAGCTCCATCTGGTATTCCCTCCTCAATTTCCCGGGAAATCAAACTGAGTGGAACGTTCCTCATAAATCATGGCACGCAGACGAACCCATCGTGGTCGGCGACTCTGAACCTTGGACCATCTTCACGTTTGTATTCCTGGATACCGTCGACCATGGGGGAGGTTCGACAACCGCTGTCACCGGTTCGCACCGTCGCGCTGAACAGCTTGCCGAAAAAATAGGCACGCGCGACGAAATGCTCATCAAGGCCTTCGAGTCTACGAACTCGGGACTCGTCGATCCCAAAACCGTACGTGCCCTGGCACCTACGGAAATTGTAAGAAACTTGGCAAAGGAAGATGCTTGGTTTCGTAACCTCATCACCGAAGGCGCGCCTAATTCTCCTGAGTCCGACCACAGCGTTGTAGAACTCACGGGCGACCCCGGCGACCTGATCCTGCTCGATCCCCGTTGCCTACATTCCGGGTCCGACAACATTTCCGACCGCCCCCGTGAAGTCATCCGCATTGACTTCAAACGCGTATCTCCGAACGAGACCGGATAAATATTAATGAGCCGTCGGGCGTTGAGGAAGACGGTCCTCTACAACGCATCCAAATCGATTTCTTCCACTTCCTTTTCGATTTGACCATCCAGTTCGACAGCCAAATCGATATAGATGACGTAGTGTTCCCATCGCCCATCTTGAGGTTCCGGGGTGCCGTTCATTACCATTTTCTTTGTGTGAATCCAGAATTGCCGGATACCGACCGGTTTAGGGCCGTACTTTTTCCCGAGGGCTTCCGACATAATCATAAAACGCCGTGACGCGTCTTTCTCCTCGTCGTAAAAGCCCATCCCCATAATCATGTAGATTTTACTCGTAGATTCCGTCACCCAAATCGCGTAATGGCTGAATTGCTTTACGGGTTTCGGGGCCTGCAGCATGTAACAGATCAAATCAGTATCGCGGACGCGTACGGCGCCCGCGTTCGAGTCCTCAAAGTCAAAAACGTCTCCGAGATTGAACCCGAATGCGCCCACAACAGGAGCAGTGGCAGGCTTGAATTCCTCTACCGAATCCAACGCGCTGTACGTCCGGCGAATGTTGTCTAACTGGGTCTTATCAAACGCCGGCGGAAAAGAAGGCTTGTCTTCGTCGGTAACATCTTCCCCAAATGAAACGCACGTGATACCCAATGTAATTAGGATGAACAAAATGTTTCGCACAACGTGACTCCCTGACGAGCTCTCGATTTCGAAAAAATTCTCACCGTCACCCGCCGACGAATTCATAATCACTATAGGTGGTTTTTATTTTTTCATTTACCTTCAACACCCCCACCGCCTTCATTTCGATGTTGAAATCCAACTTTTGCGGAACCAATGGTCCATCTTGCGTGGCCGGCCCAAAACCATAGTGCATGAAAAACTGATAAATCTTCGTTGTGAAGCTAGGCTTAAATGGCTTCGAATTGCTCATGGTAATCGAATCCAACACGCGCCCGTCCTTAAGAATCTTAAAACGCCCGTTTAACTTCTTCATGATTTTGGCCTGGTCACCTTGCCCTTTTGGCTGAAAGCTCAACAACCAAAATTCATCGGTCTCCTTCACCAACGACAACTTTTCGACGCCCTCGGTGAACGCCGCCGGACCTGACCCATCGTCGGAATCTGCCCGTTCCTCTTCCTTGGATTTTTCTTTCAGAAATTCTTTCGTCTCTTTGCTCTTCGGATCACGCCCATTCACCGAAACCAGTGTCCAACGATTACCCCGCTTTGCTCTCGGGTCGTAGCGCGAAACAAACAAACCTTTCGAAGTCTTCGATGTTTCGGTGTAGGCCCACGTGTCGCGGTAGTCCTCTGCAATTCCCTCGGTGGCTTCTTCAAGCAGAGCGTCTAATTCGACCGTTTCTCCATAAACGGACCCAATAGCCGTAAAACAGCAGGCCACCACCCAAACCAAAACGAATCGTGCCACGGTACTCTCCTCATTAAACCTTTACGAAGACATTTACGCACGTGGCCGTAAATAATTCAACGGTCACCTACGATTTCCATGATACGGCAATTTATGACAATTCATCAATGCTGGAATCGACGTCTGTGAATATCAACCGCTTGAGAATCTTAAAGACTTGAGAATCCTTGTAACTATTGGAAAGGCAACAGTACTTTTTCTGCAGGTTCCGTTCGATTTTTGGTGATATACTGAGACTATGTTGCGCCGAATTTTTCTGAGTACGGCTTTGGCCGTTGCATCCGTCGTTTTCGCCGCGCCCTCAGCCGCGACACCCATCCATATTTATTTAACCTGGCAAGGAAACACGTCCAACACAATCACCGTCAATATCCATACCACGTCCGCCGACCCCGTCACGGTGCACTTCGACGCCGTCACGCGTTCAGGCCAAGCCGCCAATTACGCGTTCAACCAATCGGGCCCGTCCCATCAGATTCCCGGCCTCGATGCCCACGTCACTCGCTACATTCATACCGTCGAACTTACAGGCCTCGCTCCGGGCAAGAACTACTTCGCAGTCGCAGGGGATTCAACGAATGGGTACTCCACGGAATTCAAATTCCGCACCATCCCTTTGAACGAAACCTTACGTTTTGTTACCGGCGGCGATATCGGCACTGATGCCGGCGTTGACGATATGATGATTCAGGCTGCATTACACGACCCCCACTTTGCTGTCCTTGGCGGCGATCTCGCCTACGTGGACGGCGATCTCAGCAAATACGGGTATTGGGACACGCTCCTCGATTGGTGGGAACAGCACATGATGACGCCATCCGGGCTGATGATCCCCATCGTGCTCGCCGTCGGCAACCACGAAGTCGCGGGCGCGTACCAGCAATTCGATGATCCGACGGGCCGCGCACCCTTTTTCTTCGGATATTTTGCACAACACGGTGCCGGCTTCAACGAACCTCGTCGTGCCTATTTTCAACGGTCGTTCGGTCCGTTCATGTCGCTCTACATACTCGACACGGAACACGTCACATCGATTGACGAGCAGACCGCCTGGCTAAACCAGACGCTCCCGAACGACAAATCATACTTTAAGTTTGCGACCTACCACTTGCCCTTGTATCCCAGCCACCGCAACTTCACCGACGCCCGAAACGTCGAACTTCGCGGGCAATGGCGTGCGATCTTCGAAAATAACAAGTTCATCGCGTGTTTCGAAAACCACGAACATCTTTTGAAACGTTCAAATCGAATTACTCAACATGTGTCGGACCCGGAAGGCGTCCTCTACATCGGCGATGGATGTTTCGGGCGACCGCCCCGTTCGGGCGACCAGGCCATCCGGCTCGACGACGCCATTACTTATCCCAATGAACTCACCAACCTCGGGCTTACAGAAAACTACCTCGCGCATTGGGAAAGCACAAAACATTTCTGGCTTATCACGGTCCCAAATAGGTACCCGGTCCGATCCACAGACACCGTCACGTTCCAAGCTTTCGACGTAGACGGCAATCTCCTCGATTCGACGCAAATCACATTGGGCGGCGCACCTGCCTTGCCGTTCGGGAAAATCATCTTTCTTATATTATCTCTGGTCTTTGTAGCAATTTTCGTTCAACTTTTATTTCGTAAAATCGAGTCTCAAGATTCGTAACCTCGATATTCGAAACCCTATGGTACAATTGATCAATGTTCGACACCAGTTGGATTCTTGGGGAAGACGTAACATGAGATTCAATGTCAGTTTAGTAGTCTGTTTTTGTGCACTTCCGGTACTCTTTTTTTCGCTTCCAGCAATCGCCCAATTCGGCATCGCCAGTCGCACGTCCAACACTACTCTCCTCATCGATGAAGTACCCGGACCAATCGGGTCCATGCAAGTTGAATCCGCTTTCCCCGCGCTCACCGGACAATTCAGTTCGCCCATGGGCGTATTCGAATCGCCAGATGCTTCCGGACGACTTTTCGTCATGTTGCGCGGCGGCGTCATCCGTGTCTTTCCCAAAGCGAGCGCCACCATTGGAAACCTTTCCACTTTCATGGACATCTCTGGTCAAGTACTCACCGGCGGCGAATACGGGTTGCTCGGTATGGCATTCCATCCCGATTACGCATCCAACGGCGAAGTCTACCTCTACTACACCACGAACGGCCCGAACCGGTCCGTGATTTCCCGGTTCACGAATAACAATCCGGCCGACAACACCCTCCCCAGTGCGAGTGAGGAAATCATTCTCGAACTCAACCAAATCGGCTCCAACCACAACGGCGGCAGCATCGAATTCGGACCCGACGGCATGCTCTATATCGGCTTCGGCGACGGCGGCGGATCAGACTCCAGCCGTGCCAACGGACAGGACACCACGAACCTTCACGGAAACGTTCTCCGAATCGATGTTGACTCGACTCCCTCGAACCCGGGCGTCCAAAACTATGTTGTCCCCCCGGACAACCCTTTCGTCGGCGGCACCGGCCCTGATCCATCCACGCGCGAAGAAATTTATGCGTACGGATTCAGAAACCCCTACCGTTTTGCATTCGACCAGATGGATGGCACGCTGTTCCTGGCCGATGTGGGCGAAAGCTATCGCGAAGAAACCAACGTAATCGTATCGGGTGGAAATTACGGCTGGCCCATCATGGAAGGCTCCACGTGCTTCAACACGAATAACGAGGGCAGTCCGCTGGGCAGTTGTGATCAGACGGGTCTGATTCTGCCCATCGACGAACGCCAATACAGTTCCGAAGCCATCGCCATGCTCGCGGGGTATCGTTATTACGGATCCGATGTCCCCGAATTGTATGGCTACTACATTTACGCCGACTACGTGACTGGAAACATCTGGGCGTTGCAATACGCCAGCGGTACCGTATCGAACCAACAACTTCTGGCAAACGTTCCCGGGCTCACGCTTCAATCCCTCGGTACCGATTCCGACGGCGAAGTCTACTTGTGTAACGCGTCCACCAACGAACTTTCAGTCATCAGACCTACCGGCTCACCGCCACCCAGCTCGTTCCCCACCGCCCTTAGCGATATCCCCGCATTGCTCGCAGCCGGGCTCGGCACGGATCAGACCGCAGCAGGCATCATCCCCTACGCCCCGCAAACTGAATTGTGGTCCGATGGTGCAATCAAAGAACGCTTTATCGCGATCCCGGGAACCGATCAAATCGGATATACCAACACAGGCGGCTGGGATTTTCCGGCCGATACCGTCCTGATCAAAAACTTTTCGCTGCCCCAGGATTTTCAGGATCCTATTAACTCGGCCAAACGGATCGAAACTCGCCTGATGGTCTTCAACGGAGGACAATGGCACGGCTTTTCATTTGAATGGAACGATGCCGAAACCGATGCAAACCTTTTGACGACGTCAAAGGATCGCGCCTTCAACCTGCTGGACGATACAGGCACGCCCTTCAATTACTCATGGCATTACCCGAGTCGCAGCGAATGTTTCCAATGCCACACGACCGCGTCAAATCGCGTGCTCGGCTTGAACACTGTCCAAATGAATCACGACTTCCTCTTTCCCGATTCCGGCATTACCGACAATCAATTGGAAACCTACGACCACATTTCCCTCTTCGATTCCGCGTTACCCGACGTACCGGCCAACCTGCCCTCCAGCCCCGATGCCTTTTCATCCGGCGCCTCGGTACAAGACCGCGTCCTATCCTATCTCCAAGCGAATTGCGCCATGTGCCACCAACCCGGCGGCACCGCGCCCACCAGCATCGACCTGCTCTGGGATGTACCGCTGGCGTCGCGAAACATTATCGGGGCACGCCCCAACGCCGGCGGACTGATGTTGCCCGACCCCAGAGTCGTCGCGCCCGGGGCCCCCGGAAGTTCGGTTCTCCTGTCCCGGATCAATCGACTCGACAGCCATCGCATGCCGCCCCTTGCCTCCAGCCTCATCCACCAGGACGCGGTTGATCTGGTCACCGAATGGATCGCAAATTCAGACGACTACTTCATCTTCGCAGCGGCGGGAGATAATCTATGCTTGTCATTGCCGGGATCGTTCGGCGTCCACGCTACGACGCCCAATTACCAGTGGTACAAAGAAACCGACATGTCAACGATTTTGAGCACGACGAATCAACTCTGCTTCACCGACCTCCAATTCTCCCAGGGAGGCGTCTACATCCTCTCGTACAATAATGCGTCCGGCACTCCCACCACCTACGAAGTCACCCTCATCGTATCCGCCGTGATGTCCACCGGTGAGTGGATGGAACTCGTCCTAATCGCTTCGTTCCTATTGTGCGCGGCGGCCCTATTGAAACGCCGAAAATCCATTTCAACGAATCTTTGATTGCTTGTCATCGTCCCGCTAAAATGTGACCCACATCCGGTGCAGCATATCTGTTGTAACCAATTGCCCGGCGAAAAGCACCGGTAGATAAAGAGAGCTGATTGTTAAAAGGAGGATACACCCTTGTCCATTTCGAGAATGTTACCGTCAAAACAAGCTATCGCTCTTCTCGCGCTTCTCTCCGTCACGGCGTTCGCCACCGCCCAGAAACCCGATATCGAACGCGGCCTCATTACGAACAAGAAAGGCGCCTTCGACGGGCTCAATCTCTACACCCCTCTCGAGTCAGGTTCCACCTATCTCATCGATAACGACGGAAAAGTCGTCCATACATGGACCAGCGACTACCGCCCGGGGAACCAAGCCTATCTCCTTCCCGATGGCGACCTGCTCCGCGCGGCGAGCTTCGGACGGGAAGGGAATGCCACCTTTCATGGCGGAGGTGCCGGATACCGAGTACAAAAATTTACGTGGGACAACGAAAAAATCTGGGAATGGGTTTACGCCAGCGAAAAAGTCCTTATGCATCACGACATCGAACCACTGCCCAATGGAAATGTCCTCATTCTCGCGTGGGAAATGAAAACCAAAGAAGAAGCCATCCAGGCCGGGCGTAACCCGGAACTCCTCCGCGACGATGAACTCTGGTCCGAACACGTCATCGAAGTAAAACCGATCTACCCCAACCGTGCCGAAATCGTCTGGGAGTGGCACCTGTGGGATCACATCATTCAGGACTTCGATGAAACCGTGGACAACTATGGCGACGTCGCCGCTCACCCCGAACTGATGGACATCGACCCTCCGGGATTTTGGATGGACCGAATTTCCGAAGAAGAAATGGAACAGCTGGAAGCCCTCGGCTATTTAGGCAACGACGACGTTGAAAAACAGAAAAAGTCAAAACGTGCCGGCGGCGCGGACTGGCTGCACATGAACGCCATCGCCTACAACCCCATCCACGACCTCATCGCCCTCAGTACGCTGGGCAACAACGAAATCTACATCATCGATCACAGTACGACCACCGAAGAAGCCAAGGGCCATACCGGCGGGAAGTACGGTCATGGTGGTGACTACCTCTACCGCTGGGGCAATCCCCTCGCTTACCGCCTCGGTACTGAAGCCGATCAACGTCTCTTCGCCCAGCACGACGTTCATTGGATCGCCGAAGGCCTGGAAGGCGCAGGCAATCTCTTAATCTTCAACAACGGACGTGGACGGGAAGGTGGGCCTTTCTCCAGCGTTGACGAAATCATCGTGCCCTTCGATCCGGAAAAAGGATTTCACCGTGAAGAAGGCAACGCATGGGGCCCCAAGGAACCCGTCTGGCAATACACTGCCGACAACAAGAAAGACTTCAACTCCAATTTTATTTCCGGTGCACAACGGCAGCCCAACGGTAACACCCTCATCTGTGCCGGTGCCCAAGGCACCTTCTTCGAAGTCACGCCCAAAGGAAAAGAAGTCTGGCGTTATGTGAATCCAGCCTATCCCATCAAACCTGACACCCAAAAAGTCGACAAAGATGGAAATCCGAAAAAAATCAACTTCATGAATTTCATCGTGTTCCGAATCTACCGGTATCCGCACGACTACAGCGCATTCAAAGGCAAAGACCTCTCGCCCGGTCCTCTTTTGACCGACTACCTGAAAGACCATCCGGCGAAAGTGGCACTCGATCTGGCCGACGAATTAGGCACGACCGAAGAATAGAACTCGACAACTCTTGACCTACTGAACCTATTTTGCTAAGTTTTATTTCTGACCAATGGCAAGATCACTTTTTCGACGTTCTGTCTATCAACAGCCCGGATTTGATATTCAATTTCGAAATACTCAAATCAACGATAGACGGAGAATACAATGTTTCAATCACGCGGTGGCTCTACTCGCCGACAAAACTCCAACCATGCTTCGAATTCCTATTGGTCCCTCCTGATAGCATTAACCTTGTCGCTGCTTATTCACTCCCCAGCACAAGGCCAGGTAACCGTTGAAGGGCCGACAATCACCTTCGATACCAACGGCGACAATCCAGGGGCCGTCGACCGAAGTCCACAAATAACCACTGATGGAGCAGGAAATTGGGTTGCAGTTTGGCTTTCCCAGGAAACCAGCGTTGTATTTAATACCATTTCTGTCATTTCATCCACGGACAACGGGGCCACATGGTCAGCTCCCACCAACCTCGCCCCCGACTTTTTCAGTTTATATGAAAGAACCTGGGATCTCGACATCACTACCGACAGCGCGGGGAATTGGGCCGTCGTTTGGGCTTCTGACGAGGACCCGGGGTTTACGGATGACGATATCTTTGTATCCTCATCGATGGACAACGGAAGTACTTGGTCGGCTCCGGCAATGCTTAACACCAATGGGGACACCGACACGGGAGTAGACCGGGTACCCCAAATATCAACCGACGGCCAAGGCCGCTGGATTACCGTATGGAGGTCCACGGAGGATTTGGGTGGAACAGCAGGTACTGATATCGATATATTTTTCTCGACTTCAACGGATAACGGCAGCAGTTGGTCGGCTCCCTCATTGCTCAACACCAATGGCGATTCGGACACGGGAGATGACCAGATTCCCGTTATTACCAACGACAACTCGGGCAACTGGATAGTCGCGTGGATTTCAAATGAAGATTTGAACGGTACGGCAGACACCGATTATGACGTTTTTCTATCTGCCTCAACGGACAACGGTAACAGTTGGTCGGCTCCGGCACTAATCAACAACTACGGCGACGACGAATCCGAAGGCGCATTTGATACACAGGTCGATATAACAACAGACGGACAGGGCACCTGGATGGCTGCGTGGAGCAGTAATCAGAACCTCTTTTCTCTAGCCGGAACGGATTCTGATATTTTAGTAGCCACTTCAACGGATAACGGCCTCACGTGGACTAATGCGGCAGTCCTCAACGCCAACGGTTATACCGATGCCGGTGGAGACGGTGTACCGGCGATCGGGACCAATGGTGCCGGGGACTGGGTCGCGGCATGGAATTCCACGGAACATCTGGATAATCTGGCCGGTCCTGATTTCGATATTTTCATATCAAATTCAAGAGACAACGGAGTTACCTGGAGTTCCCCCTCACTGCTCAATCCCAACGGATTCTCGGATGATTTGGATTTCGAAGACACGGGCGTAGTATTTGGAACCGATGGAGATACGTGGATAGGAATGTGGTTTGGTGGAAAATTTAACGCGGAACAAGTCTTTCTGACGACTTTTGGATTAACCCCGTACTTGTTATCCGTTCCGTTTTATCTGGACAACGCGTCCAATTTTGACGACAACGGAGTTCCGGCGGATGGCACTGCTTCTTTCATTGGCGTGAAAAACGGAACAGACAATCCTGCAACCCTCACCATCACCTATACCGACACAAACGGAAATGACCACACACCAGTGGAAAACACCTACGTCCTTCCGCCAAATTCGATGGTCAGCTGGCGCCCCTTCGCCAATGACCCGGTTGAAGGAGGCTCATCCGGACAACTCGTACCCAATACCGACGGCGGCCCAGCGTGGGGCAGTGTTCTCATTTCCTCTTCAGCTCCAGTCTCTGGTCGACTCATTGTACTGGACGGCTTACAGGATTCAATGGCGATGATGGTTTTGCCGGAAGGCAACGGTTCGTTGAATCTAACGGTACCCTTCTACTTGGATAATGCGTCCAACTACAACGGCAGCACCATTCCTTCAGACGGCACCGCTTCCTTCATCGGCGTAAAAAACATGAGTAACGATCCCGTCACTCTCACCCTCACGTATACCGACACCGGCGGAAACGACCACACGCCCGTTGAAAACACCTACGTCATCCCGCCGAATTCCATGGTCAGCTGGCGGCCCTCAGCCGATGACCCTATCGAAGGTTCCGCCGGACAGGCCGTGCCCAACGCAACGGGTCCAGCGTGGGGGAGTGTCGATATTGAAGCCGATGGCCCGATCACCGGTCGTCTCATCTCAGTCGACGGAATTAAAAATGCCACGGCGTTGATGCTATTGCCGAACAAATAGTCGGAATGCAATGGTTCTTTGCGACTACGGGATTCGGACGAGTTTTGGTAGTTCTCTCCATGAAACCCGCTCCAAAGCAACACTCGATTTCTTCGAAATCCTGGACGAGTTATCAAAAACGGAACTAAGGAAGACTTAACGCGATCAGCTCAGCCGGATATTTTCCCGGTCCGCCGAAAAACGCTCCGCCGCCAACGGCAACCACGATGTACTGTTTTCCGTTATGCATATACGTCATCGGATTTCCGTAGGGATTCGCAGGCAAAGGAATCCGCCCTAAAAGTTCGCCCGTCTTTTTGTCGAACACCGTAATCTTATGCTGCTTATCCCGCTCGGAACCCAAATACGCGGCGCCCTGAGTCACAAACAATAACGACTTCGTGAGCAATGGGCCATTCCCGGAACCCTGCGCACCCAAGGGACCCGTCTCGATACCCTCCAGCGCCGGATTATCAATTGGTCCATCACCATGAGGCGTCATCCAAACGTGGTCACCGGTATTCAAATCAATGGCTGTCACCCGTGAATAAGGCGGCTTCACAATCGGCAATCCTTTGACCGCTCTCGGAGGACCCGCGTTGGTCCACCCCGTCACAAAATCCAAATTTGAACGACTGGGATCCGGCTTCGTTACCGAGAACGAGGCCAGGGTCGTGTTCGATGGAACGTATAAAATTCCCGTCTCCGGGTCGAACGCCGCGCCGTGCCAATTTGCACCACCGCCCGCGCTCGGTAAACCCAACGTGCCTTTTTCGGAAGGCGGTGTGAACAACGGACCGCGCGCCCAGCCTTCCAATTTCTTCAGTCCCTCCGCCTTTAATTCCGGCGTGAAATCAATTACATCATCATCGGTGAATCCTTGTCGGTCGAATGCTAGCGGCTTCGTTGGAAACGGTTGCGTCGGAGAAGTCCGTTCACCCGGCACCGAGCTTTGCGGTACTTCCCGCTCTTCGATGGGCCACACGGGTTTACCGGTCACCCGATCCAACACATACGTATTTGCCTGTTTGCTCACTTGGGCTAACGCCTTGATCTTTTTCCCGTCAACTTCAATATCCACTAAATTCGGCGCGGTCGGAAAATCGTAATCCCACACCCCGTGGTGTACGCCCTGGAAATGCCAAATCCGTTTGCCCGTATCCGCATCCAGACACACGATCGATTCCGCGAAAAGATTGTCGCCCAACCGGTGCCCGCCATACATATCATTCGTCGGCGTGGATACAGGCAGATACACCCGATTCAACTCTTCATCCGTCGAAATCATGGACCACACATTCGTGTTACCCGTATATTTCCAGCTGTCGTTTTCCCAGGTCTCCGATCCGAACCCACCGTCCTGGGGAATCGTATGGAAAATCCATTTCATCTCCCCAGTCCGCGCATCAAACCCACGCACGTGCCCCGGAGGCATTTCCTTCATCGTCGGACCATCAAAAATAATCGAGCCCACGATCACTGTATCGTTACAAATCCCAGGCGGTGAAGAGTGCGTGATCATCCGCGGGTTCACATTGCGTCCCAATGTCTTTTCAAGGTCGACCATTCCGTCCACGCCGAACTCGGAAACAGGCTCACCCGTCTTCGGATTCAACGCCCACAATTTCCGGTCATGGGTCGCAATAAACAGTCGGGATTCTTTCCCGTCCGTCCAATGGGATAATCCGCGATGCTGAAAACCCAGATTGGCGGGTCGAACACCCGTATAACTTTCCGGGTCGAAGCTCCAAAGCATTTCTCCAGTCCCGGGATTCAGCGCAACCACCTGACAAATCGAAGTCGGCAGATACATGATTCCATCCACCATCAACGGCGTCGGCTTAAATTGACTGGGAACGACGCGTTTGTTCTTTTCCGTCACCTGGGTCTCGATGGATTTCCATCGCCACGCGATAGACAAGTCCTGATAATTGTCGCTGTTGATTTGGTCCAACGCCACATACCGAGAGTTCGAATAATTCCCGCCGTGATACGACCATTCGCCATCTGCGGCAAACACGCGAAATGGCGCGCATACCAAAAAAGTCACTAAAAGAAATCTACAGAACCGCATGCTAAAACCTCGCTTTCGATTTCGAACCTACAAAACAAAGAACCGGGCGATCCGGATTCCGATTGACTCAGAACCGATTCACCCGGTATATCCTCCCAAGTCACTCGAGAACGAACTCTTTTAAACGGAGTTCAAAAGGAGAATCTTCGATTCTCCAAACGTATTGCCGCGAACGGCAATACGCACCCACTCTCATACCGACCCGTTAAGGAAATCTCAGTATCGCAAAACCCGACTTTGTGGTCAACATTTAGAAAGCTGGTTGATACGCCCAGAATTAGCCTTAGTGAGCGTACGCCGCGACACCCGGCTCACTATTACGTGGCGGCCCCGGCGGGAAATCACGTGCCGACGTAAACTCCTTCAAACCCTGACAATTGATCAGCGTGGCCGTTTTGGTTTCAGCCGCCATCTTATAACACCGTTTTAACGCGCCATTCAGCTGTTCGGGCGTCGTCACATACTCCGCATACGAACCTAGTCCTTCCGCAATCTTGTCGTATCGAATATTTTCTTGGAACAGATACATGTGCATCGATCGGTTCGAACGCGCCGCCGCCGGCCACATGCCCCACGAATTATTGTTATACACAAGAATGACCGCCGGGATTTGATACTTGTTGAATGTATCCAATTCCATAATGCTGTACGATGCCCCGGCGTCACTCGCGATACAGAAGACGGGCGCGCCCTTGTACGGTGCTTGAGGACCTACACCATTTTGGACTGCGGCCCCGGTCCCGAATGACATCGACATGGAGGGACCTATCGGCGCGTACTGATACAACGTATTCACAAACTGCCCCGGCCGATTTGCACGTACCCAACGTAACGCATTGCGCAGGATCGTCCAACCGCCCACCGTCGTCACCGTCTGTTTCGGATCCAAATCCCCGTGATACAAAAAGTCTGACGTCTCTTTCGAAATCACGGTCGGGTGCAGCGTCCCGGTCTCCTTACTGTACTTCAAGCCGGTGGCATACAACTCGTCGTTCTTATCTTCAAAAGCCTTCCGCGCGGAGGCCACTTCCGCATTCCACGTATCCCGGCTCTTTTTCGGCAATCGTTCGGCCAGCTCTTCAAGGAAAATTTTCTCGTCGCTCACGATGCCCACATCCAAAGGCCAGTTCCGTCCCAGGTCGTCGTGCTCGGGATGAACGCGAATCGTTTTCACGTCCGGGTTGAACATGTATTCGCCCGGGCTCGGCATACAGTATTGGCCGACAAAAATAACGAGATCCGCGCTCATCAGTGCGTCGTTAGCGGTATTGGCCGACAATCGATGATCGTCTCCGAAATGCCCGCGGCCCGGCCCCGATTCGACCACGGTCAGATTGTTTTTCTCCGCCACTGCCTTCAACTCGTCCCAGGCCTTCCGTTGGAACACGCCGTTTCCGGCTACCAAAAGCGGACGCTCCGAACGATTAATCAGATCCACCGCCGCGTCCATCTCCTTCGACGATGGGCTCGGACGGGATTCCGCCCGGTACTTCGATTTATCATAGTAGTCCGTCAATTCTGATGGATCGGAAAAACGTCCGCGGGCCACTTCACCCGGAAAATCCAAATGCACCGGACCCGGCACGCCGGATTTCAATTGACGAAACGCGTACGCGCCGTACTCATGCACCCGATTCGGCGTAATGATTCGTTTCCCGTATTTTTTCATGCCCTCTGTCGTGGGCTGTTGATAGGCCGTCTGAATCCCGCTTTCACGGTCGTCAGCACTGATACGCGTGTTACTCGCCAACACCAACAGAGGAGACCGCGCCGCATTCGCTGCCGCGATGTTCATAATCATGTGCGTGAACCCTGGACCTTCCGTCCCCGAAGTCGCGACGGTCTCACCGGTCACACGCGTAAATCCGTCCGCCGCCGAACACATCCCGCCTTCGGTACGCCCGCCATACGCTGGAATACCCGCCGCAGCGATCGCATTGATCACGGTGTAATTTCCGGGACAACAAAAAAGCCCTGCAAGGTTTTCCGCTTTACAAACCCGTGCAAAAACCTCCGCACCCGTCATGCCCGGCTCTTTGAATTCGCCCACATGTTCGTCTTGAGCCAACGAATCTGGAATATCTTTCGGAATGCGAATCGAGGGAATATCCACGTCCGGCAACGTCGCGCCAAACGCCTGCTGCGAAATTCCCGCCGTCGCCGCGCCGCCCGTCAGAGCCGACGCCATCAAAAAACTACGCCGTGAAACACCTTCTGGTTGATCAGAATGAGTCTTAGAGTCCATGGTCTTGCCTCCAGTAAACTGTCTCCGCTTTCATCGTCCAATTCACCGTACTTCATCCGTCCGCCAAACATCAACAGGGCATCGCCCCGGCGAATCCAGATCTCGTAGAGCCGGGAGACCACACAATCGCGAAGCAGTACGGCCCAACGAACCGACAGAATCTACGCTCCCTTGTTATAAAACATAACAAATGTTATATTAAGGCCAAGCCAATCAGGAGCCATTTCCGTAAATGTCCACCACAAGTAATTCAGCACTGCCAGCCGACGCGCGCAATCTTTCCACTCCCAAAAAACCGGTCCAGGTTCGCAGCATTGACCGCGTGGACAAGATTCTCGACGCGACCGAATCCCTAATCAAAAGCGATGGTATTTCCGGCGTCACGATGCAGAAGATTTCCCAGGAGAGCGGCGTGGGCCGCGCGTCCGTATACCAGTTTTTCCCCTCCATCCTGGCCATTTGGAAAGGACTGGCGCTTCGCTACCTCGCCGACCTTCAGGACCACTTCGAAAAATACGTGACCCACAAAAAATACGATACCTGGCAGGAAGCCTGGGATGTCCTCATCGATGACGCCGTCACGTTCTACGATCAAAATCCCGTCGCCCAAAGCATTCTTCTCGGTTCCGATGGTACCCAGGATCTCCGCATGGCTGACCCCGATTACGACATGCACTTCGCCGAATGGCTCGCCGAAGAGTTCTCCTACCTCTCCAAAGACGGCCGGTCTCTCGGTCCCGAATTCCTCCGTATCAACGTCACGACCACCACCGCTCTGTTTTCCCTCAGCGTATGGGAACACGGTTCCATCACGCCCTTCTACTGCGACCAGGTCAAACGAATTACGAAAGCCTATAACCGGCAATTAATGACCGACTTCAAGAACGGTGCAATTGACTAGCTCTCAACGAGGTCAAATCGGCAACTTGAATCACGTCAAGTAATACTCTTAAAACCTAAAATAGTTATCGGTCTCAGATTTACGCTCATTTTATTGTTCGAATCACTAAAGCTGAACCTCAATCGTGACGTCAGTTTCTCAAATTCATATACTCTTCCTTCAAACGACTGTCCATCTTTTTGATTCTCATGTTTTACATACTCCGCCGCTTCATCGGTTAGCACGATTTTCCATGAATCGGCTTTCAATTGAGAAACGATCTCCTCGGCCTTCGTGTGTATATCACCGTCACTGTAGTACCGCGCGACGTAGTACGGAGTATGTTCCCAGTTCCCGAAATAACGTCTAGTCTCGTAAAACTGATTCAATTCTTTGAATGGATGTTTGATCGTAGCAATTTTATATTCCATATGCCCCATCTGCAAAAGGACTGCAACAAAAGGGGAACAAACCAATGCCCGAAAATGGTACTTAATCGGCCACGCGTACATTTTCGATTTCACACGTGGCGGGGCGATATTTTCAAGGACTGAAAAGACTCCGAAGGCTGCAGGAAGTGTCAAAAACGCTGCAACTGCCGCTAACACGTTCGCGCAAATGGTCAGCGCTACAACACAAATGGAAAACGAACCAATAACTAGGAATCGTTTGTCTTTTTCATCTTTGTCCATGACTTCGGAAACTCGAGTGCTATGTTTTTCAGGATTTTTCCCACAATTTCGTTTTGAGGTTACTTATTGGAGGCGAATAAAGCAAAAAACAAAAGCTATTAGCGAATGGATCCACGTTTTCTAAGCGTACGCTCGACAGTCAATGACGGATTTTAAGAATGGCATAATTGACTAGCCGTTTTTGAAGTTGTATCGTATTAGATTGGATTATCGAGTTTCGGGAGAACGACATGTTTCAATGGTTAGCGGCAACGGTTTGTTGTCTGGTTTTGGTAACGGGCATCGCCGATGCACAGAATATCGCCTCGTTTAACGTAGACGGCGAACGGATTCAAAATGCTGACAAGGAATCCGGGAATTGGATGTCCTATGGCCGCACCTACGATGAACAGAGATTCTCTCCCCTGAAATCAATCAACGATTCGAACGTCGGCGAACTCGGACTTGCATGGGCAACGTCTACCGAAGTCGGCCGCGGCCACGAAGCCTCCCCCATCGTCGTGGACGGCACGATGTTTATCACGCTGCCGTGGAGCAAGGTCATGGCGCTCAATGCCAAGACCGGTGAAGTACTGTGGCGCTACGATCCGCAAGTGCCACCTGAAAAAGGCCTCGACGCATGTTGCGACGTCGTCAACCGCGGTGCTGCTATCTGGAACGGAAAAGTTTACGTAGGCACCATCGACGGACGCCTCATCGCCTTGGACGCGAAATCCGGAAAGCCCGTCTGGGAAACACAGACTACCGACCCGAATTGGGAATACACGATCACTGGAGCGCCGCGAATCATCAAAGGCAAAGTCATTATTGGTAACGGCGGAGCTGAACTCGGCGTACGTGGTTATTTCTCCGCCTATGACGCTGAAACCGGTGAACAAGACTGGCGTTTCTACACGATCCCCGGCAACCCAGAATTTCCCTTCGAACACGAAGAACTCGTCGATGCGGCCAAAACCTGGAACGGCGAATGGTGGAAAGCCGGCGGAGGCGGAACGGCCTGGGATTCCATGGCCTACGATCCGGAACTGAATCTTGTATACGTCGGTACAGGAAACGGCACCCCCTGGAACCGCGAAATCAGAAGCCCGGGCGGTGGAGACAATTTGTATCTTTCCTCCATCCTGGCAATCAACCCCGACAACGGAAAATTGAAATGGCACTATCAGGTGACACCGGCCGACAACTGGGATTACACCGCTACCCAACACATGATTCTGGCCGATATGGAAGTCGATGGCAAAGAACGCAAAGTCCTCATGCAGGCGCCGAAAAACGGGTTCTTCTATATGCTCGATCGGGACACCGGCGAACTGCTCGCGGCGGACGCGTACGTCCCCACAAACTGGGCCAGTCATATTAATTTGGAAACAGGACGGCCCGTCGAATTGGAATCCGGCGACTATACGTTCGCTCCCAAAGAGATTTATCCATCGCCCATCGGCGGACACAACTGGCAACCCATGGCCTACAGCCCTCTGACCAATCTCGTATATATACCCGCCCTCCATGAGTCGTTGCTTTATGTAAATGACCAAAACTTCAAATATCGAAAGGGAGCTTGGAACCTCGGCGTCGACTTCGCGAAATTGGTTGAAATCGCTGGCGCTATGGCCGCTGCAAACCCCGATATGCCGCCCCCTGTGCGAGACGGTTTTCTGAAAGCCTGGGACCCCATCGCCAAAAAAGTTGCCTGGCAAGTCCCCCTGGCTAGCGGTGTCAATGGCGGCGTACTCGCCACTGCTGGAAACCTTGTTTTCCAGGGAACCGGAAATGGAACGTTCGCCGCATACAGCGCAGATGCGGGTAAGAAACTGTGGGAAGAACGCGTGAATATCGGCATCGTCGCCCCTCCAATCACCTACACGATTGACGGGGAACAATACATCGGCGTGCTCGCCGGTTGGGGCGGTGCTCCGGCCATCAACGGCGGAGACGCTACGACAGCGGCAACGGCTACTCACTTTAACCGGCCCCACATGCTCGTATTCAAAATCGGTGGCGATACTCCTTTACCGGCCATCGATCAGAAACGATTCCTTCTCGTCCCTGAACCTCCAGCGGACGACGCTTCCCCAGCCAAAATAAAATCGGGCGAAAGACTTTTCCACCAGAACTGTTTTCAATGTCATGGCACCATGGCCGTCGCCAGCGGGGTAATTTCCGACCTGCGATACTCATCCAAAGCGGTTCATCAATCGTTCAGTAAAATCGTGCTGGACGGCGTACTTCGAAACAGCGGTATGGTCAGCTTCAAAAAATTCCTCAACGAAGAAGAAGTCGACGCCATTCACAGTTATATTATCAACCGCGCGAAGCAAGACCGTGCGCTGATGTTGGAGGCCGCCGCGGCGCAATAAAAATTCCTCGATTTCCACATCCTCCATTGGTTCGAACCAATGGAGGATTTCTTTTGCCTACCTGTCAAAACTGTGATTAAGACCATGCATTTTGATAGCATCATGCACTCAAGAATTGACTTGATTCACAAGGGGGAGTTCTCGGAATGCCCAACGGAAAAATCCTTGTAGTCGGCGGCGCAGGCTACATTGGCTCACACACGAATCTGGCATTGGCGCAACGCGGCTACGACACCATCGTGTTCGACAACCTGGTCTATGGCCACGCCGACTTCGTTCAATGGGGCAACTTGATCGAGGGAGACCTGGCCGATGAATCATCGATTGACGCTGTTTTTGAAAACAACGAGATCGACGCGGTCATCCATTTCGCTGCTTACGCCTTTGTCGGGGAATCCGTCGAAGACCCTGAAAAATACTACACCAACAACGTCGCCAATACCCTCAAACTCTTGAAGTCGATGATCCAGCACAATGTGAAGACCATCGTTTTCTCGTCTACGTGTGCCACTTATGGCCCGCCGGATTACACACCCATCGATGAAGCGCATAAACAATCCCCCATCAATCCCTATGGTCAAACCAAACTGATGGTCGAAACCATCATGAAAGACTTCTCACACGCTTACGGGCTCCAATACGCACCGCTGCGATATTTCAATGCCGCCGGCGCCGACCCCGAAAGCCGTATCGGCGAAAACCACGACCCCGAAACCCATTTGATTCCTCTGGTATTGGACGCCGCTTTGGACCCGGAGAAAACGATCAAAATTTTCGGCACCGACTACGATACTCCGGATGGCACCTGCATCCGCGATTATATCCACGTGCTCGATTTGGCCGACGCTCACATCCGAGTAATCGACTACTTGAAACAGGGCGGCGAAAGCACGCCGTTTAACCTCGGATACGGCTCAGGATACTCCGTACGCGAAGTCATTGACGCCGCAAGAAAGGTCACCGGACGCGACATCCACGTCATCGAAACCGACCGTCGCGAAGGCGACCCCTCAAGACTCGTAGGTAATGCCGCGAAAGCCAAAGAAATCCTCGGCTGGAATCCGGAACATTCCGAAATCACGACCATCCTCGAACACGCCTGGGCATGGCACCAGAAGCTGAAGGGTTAGTCTCTACGACATCCAGAACCCGTTCAGTGGGCCAGCATGCGCCCTTTCTTCATCGTCAAATACGTCGTTGACACGTGCATGATAATGCTAAACGCGTCCTCCGCAGGACCGTAATCATCTTTGCTCGATGGAACAACAATCGATTGGTTCGAAATCTGGGCCAATTGGCCGCCGTCCATGCCCGCACATCCAAACGTTCGAGCGCCATTCGCATTCGCATACTCGATCGCTCGAAGGATATTCGGACTGTTTCCACTGACGGACAATGCTATGACTAAATCTCCCGGTCGCATGAAAGACTTCAACTGGATCTCAAAAACTTCTTCAAACGAAGCGTCGTTGCCGAGGGCCGTAAGCAACCCCCCATTATCCGTCAGTGACATGACTCGAAATCCCGGCTTCCCGTCCACGACGCTATTCGGCCCCAAATCATTTACCCAATGACTAGCGACCGCTCCGCTTCCGCCGTTCCCGACAACGAAAATAGTCTTATCGTCGCGTGCCGCCTCATCCATCCATTGGATCAACGTCGTGAGTCCTGCCGTCGAAATCGTCTTCGTAAGGGTCGCCATATGGTCAAGATAACCTGCCGAATACGCTTCGGCAGTAGTTGATTCCGTATATAATTTTTCTATCGCATTCATCGCTTTTAAATCCTTTTTATCTAGCCGATCGGCCGTTTTCGATGGATAAAGATCTCGTCGGCTCCTACGCTGGTTCCGCTCTTTTTACCGGACTTCAAACGACTGCCGTTACCGCCGTCCCCTTGAACTCCATAACCGAATTTGTGCACAATGTTCTTTTACCTCAAGAGTATTTAATAAACCTCATACACGAGTCAACGTCCGGAGTACCTCGATGTCAACTACCCAAAAACCGCGCGCACTGATAACTGGCGTGACTGGGCAAGATGGCTCCTATCTAGCCGAACTCTTACTCGAAAAGGGATACGAGGTGTTCGGTATCGTTCGCCGTTCGAGTACCGAAACATTCGAGCGAATAGACCATATTAAAGACCAAATCGAATTGATCCAGGCGGACTTGACCGACCAGGTTTCTTTGATCGATGCGCTAAAAGAAGTCGAACCTCGCGAAATCTACAATCTTGCGGCACAATCGTTCGTGCCCACATCCTGGTCGCAACCAATTCTCACGGGAGATGTGACCGCGCTTGGCGTAACGCGAATTCTTGAAGCAGTTCGCGTCGCGGATAAATCCATTCGTTTTTACCAGGCATCATCAAGTGAAATGTTTGGAAAGGTACTCGAAGTACCTCAGAGCGAACAAACCCCTTTCTACCCCCGAAGCCCTTACGGCGTAGCTAAAGCATATGGGCATTTTATCACCGTCAATTATCGAGAAAGTTACGATTTATTCGCTTGTTCCGGAATCTTGTTCAATCACGAATCGCCCCGCCGTGGCCTTGAATTTGTAACTCGAAAAATCACCGACGGCGTCGCACGCATCAAAGCAGGGCTGGACAACGAATTGCGGCTCGGAAATCTGGATGCGAAGAGAGATTGGGGTTATGCACTGGACTACGTCGATGCCATGTGGCGTATGTTACAACAGGACGAACCGGATGATTATGTCGTTGCAAGTGGTGAAATGCACACCGTCCGAGAATTCTGCGAAATCGCCTTCGCGCGCGTCGGCTTAACCGCCGACGACCACGTAGTCGTTGACCCCAAGTTTTACCGCCCGGCAGAAGTCCAGCAACTTCAGGGTGATTGCTCCAAGGCAAAAAACAATCTGGATTGGTCACCGAAGACCAGCTTTGAGAAACTCGTCAACTTGATGGTCGATGCGGACGTGGAACGCTACGCACGACGTCAAAACAAATCGTCACGATGAGCAAAAAAGTATTGGTGACAGGTTCAAACGGCTTCGTAGGAAAGTGCCTTTGCGCACATCTCGATTCTAGTGGCTATGATGTTTATAAAAGTGACATAGCCCCCATTTCATCCGAGAAAAATTACCATGCATGCGATATTTCCGATCCTGCAAGCATCTCAGAACTATTCACAAAGACCGGACCCGTTGACTACGTGATTCATTTGGCCGCCGTGACGTTCGTACCTGACGCTGCGTCGGCTCCCACGAAAGTTATGGATGTGAATTTGAACGGGACCATCAATCTCATTGATCAAATGAAGGAAACTGCGCCCGAAGCTCGGCTCCTTTTCATTTCCAGTTCGGAAATATACGGCGCATCGGAGAACTCTCCGATTACAGAAGAGCATCCCCTACTTCCGGGCAATCCGTATGCCATCTCCAAAGCTGCGGCAGATCAAATCTGCCAGTACTTCTTTCAAAACGAGGGCATCGACATCGTCCGTATGCGGCCATTCAACCATTCCGGCCCGGGCCAGTCCGCTCAATTTGTTCTGTCAAGCTTCGCCAGGCAGGTCGCCGAAATTGATAGTGGAAAAAACGAGCCGGTTGTACGTGTAGGTAATCTAAACGTCGGTCGAGATTTCATGCATGTTGAAGATGTGGTACGTGCTTACGAGATGGCTTTGACAAAGGCGACGGCCGGTGAAGTCTACAACATCTGCTCGGGAGAAGCCCGCAACATCGGTGACGCTCTGAAAACCCTAATCGGTATGACAAGTACTCCCGTTCGAATCGAAACAAACGAATCCCTTGTTCGCTCTATTGACACTCCCTCAATCTTCGGCTCTCACGAAAAATTTACCAACGAAACGGACTGGATGCCAAAAAAATCGTTTCAAGATATTCTTGAAGGATTGGTTGGCTATTGGCGTGAACGGGGGGCATCCTAAAACGCTTAGTACAAGAAACTCTGTTCATGCGGCTTTCTTTAATTGCGTCGCGAGGTTTTTCAACATGTTCGTTTTCTTGCACATACCTTTGCCTGAATAAGGGGGGTGTGTTAGTATTTCAGCCGATTGATAATGAGAATACGAACAACAATTCTAGGAACTATTATGGGCGTTGAAATAACCGCGTGTGAAATCCCCGACGTGCTCGAATTAACGTCTAGCATTTTTGAAGATGATAGGGGGTACTTCACTGAATTCCATAATCAATCTGCGATGGCCGCCAGCGGATTTGACTACTCTTTCGTTCAAGATAATCTCAGTAAATCTTCCCGCGGCGTATTGCGCGGACTCCATTACCAGTTAGAACCCAATGGCCAAGGGAAGCTGGTTCGTTGCATTCAAGGAAAAATATTTGATGTCGCGGTCGACATACGGAGCGGCTCTCCCACATTCGGTCAATGGGTCGGACGGGAACTTGACGCGGACAAAGGCAATGCTCTGTGGGTCCCGATTGGTTTCGCTCATGGTTTTTTGGCCTTAACAGACGACACCTTCGTAATGTACAAATGTACCGGTCCTTGGGTCGCCGAGGCAGAACGGACTATTCGTTACGACGACCCATCAATCGGGATTAAGTGGCCTTTTTCCCCTACGCTCGTCAACCAAAAAGACTTGGATGCCCCCGGGGTAGACGGCGCCGAGAAGAATTTTTCCATCTAGTTCGAAAATCGTATCGCTCAGGCCTTTTTGAGAACGGGTATATATACAGCTAGATCTTCGTTTTCCACATTCCCATGCTTTTCATAGCGAACGACAATAAAACCGTCTTCCTGATAGAAATAGCCGTCATCTGCAACAATTTTGTCGTGCCACCTATCTAACAATCGGGACCGATTCTGCTCCAACGCGATCCACCGACCTTCGGTCCTACTCTCTAGATGATAGATTTCGGAAATTGGAACTTGAAGAACTTTTTTCTTCAATTCAAACCGAATCTTGAACCCGAGGTCAATGTCCTCACATCCATTAATATATCCGCAATCGAAACCGCGTATTTCGATCATGTCAGAGGCCCTCATTCCGCAACAAGCACCGGACACTGCCTGATACTCTCTTTGCTTATTGACGAAGTTAGCGGCCCGCGGTGAACGTGCATGCAGGAAGTATGGAACCTTGGATTTATCTGAAAACACAAATCCAGCACCTTGGATCGTGTCGTCTTCATACAATAATTTCGATCCGACCTGCCCAATTTCGGGATCGGACCTCAAAGGTTTCAGCAGATTGGAAAGCCATCCGGAAATGACCTTTGTGTCGTTGTTGAGGAATACCAGGTATGCCCCTTTACTGTGTGCCACCCCCACATTGTTTCCCAAAGAAAACATCAGGTTCTCAGGGTTTCGAATCGTTCGCACATTTGAAAAACGCGAGGCTAATAGATTCAACCCTTCATGACATTCAGAATTGGACCCGTTGTCCACGAGAATAATTTCGAAATCCACGCCATCCGTTTCTGACTGAATGGATTCGACGCATTGTTCGGTGATTGCCAATTGATTAAATATTGGGATAATGATCGAAACGAGTTCTTGGTTTCTTGCGGGTGCTTCGTTCTCGAGAATTTCCCATTGAATCAATTGGTCGTTCATCTCTTCAAATTTTCCGGAGTCCATTTTTCCCGATGAACCCACAGAAGGATTGAGTCGACGACCGGGAATCAACCTACGAAGCACTGAACTGCATTTTCGTAGCCAGGTTAGTTTTTGATTCTCTCTTGCCATCAATCCAATATACTCTAAATTTTTCAACGATTTTCGATAAATCTCAAATTCACGTACTTCTTCGCACTGTACTGACCTTATCAAAACCACGCGATATGATTCACTTATCGTTGCGATCCCAACGTGTTTTATTTTAACAAGACTCAACCGCTTTCGCTAATCTTACGAGCAGTTCAGCTCGAATGATACGTGTACCGTTCACGCTTTATCTCCGACTATTTTTTGAACATCAATCCACTTCGTGCAAAAGTATTGTTCCGTCTTTCGCTAGCCTTAGCTGATCAACGATCTCTCTTGTTGAGATGCAACTAGGCTCTTCCGCTCCCGCGCAAAACAGCATAACGGTTCTGCAGGGAGCCAGGGGGATCGATGTTGATACCGGCTACAATCATCTCTATAATGACGAGAATTTGCTCATGCGGGAGAAAGATCGGCCAAATGGAATTTTGTGAGCGTTAGGGATTGAGAGTTTCGTATGAGTAGTTTTTTGGTTACCGGCGTTGCAGGTTTTACTCGCTCGCCTATCGTCGAGTATGTGGTTGCCCACGGGGAATCAGTACACGTCCTAGACAACTTCTCGACGGGGTCTCATTCTAGCAGTGTTCATGGAAATCAGGAGTCCGGCCACAAACATGAGGACCTTCAGCTAAATCCGCATTCGCCTTATGCTGCGACCAAGGCAGTGAGGGAGGCATTTTCATGAAATTACTTGTAGTTATTCCTGCCCTGAATGAAGAAGCGACTATATCCGACGTCATCGGGCGAATTCCACGTGAAATTGAAGGCATTAGCTGTGTTGAAATTGTCGTAATTGACGATGGCTCAACTGACAAAACTTCTGAGTTAGCACAGCAGGCTGGGGCTCATGTCATATCGCACAAGAAGAACAAAGGCGTAGGTGCGGCTTTTCAGACTGGCGTACAATATGCCATTGATGCTGAGGCAGACTTGATGGTTAATATGGATGGGGACGGCCAATTCTCACCGGAGGATATTCCACTCCTGCTTCAGCCCTTGACAGAAGGTTCGGCTGACATGGTTACCGCTTCAAGATTCATTAAGAAAGATTTTTGGCCGGAGATGACCAAAGTCAAATTCTATGGAAATCGGGCTATGTCCGCCCTAATTTCTACTCTGGTTGGCAAGAAGTTCCATGATGTATCTTGTGGTTTTCGCGCATATAAACGTGACGTGCTTCTGGTACTCAACCTTTTTGGCAATTTTACTTACACACAGGAATCCTTTTTGGATCTTTCATTCAAAGGATTGGAAATTTTGGAAGTCCCCGTGCGTATCCGGGGGACTAGGGAATTCGGCGAATCCAGAATCGCATCCAATCTCTTCAATTATGCAATCCAAACCAGTAAGATCATGCTACGCTCATATCGAGACTACAAGCCGATGTTTCTTTTTGGCGGCATCGCCCTTCTCCTTTTGCTCTGTGGCTTTCTGCTCACAGGATTCCTCTCAGTACACTATGTCATGAACGGCACCTTCACGCCCCACAAGTGGGCCGGATTTGTAGCGGGAACATTCTATGGCCTGAGCGCTATCGCATTGATTACCGCCCTGCTGGCCGACATGTTGGGCCGTGTGCGGAGGAATCAGGAAAAAATCCTGTATATACTCAAGAAGAATGGACAGGCTGACAGCGTTACTACGAAAGAGGATAGCTAAGGGAGATATGACTCGCATGAACATTCTCGTCTTAACTTCCACCTTCCCGAGATAGCAGGGTGACATGATCTCTGCTTTCGTGAATGAATTAAGCCGACGTTTGAGTTTGCAAGAAGTTTTCCAATGCACCCCGTGATTATCCAAAACCCAAAGAATGTAGTGACCGCATTTTTAAAACCAGAAGGCGAAGAGGAAAGCAACCAATAGGCATGCATATCTGCATTATCACAAGCTCTTTTCCCGCCAACAAACAAGATGCACGCGCCGCCGCAGGATTGTTCGTGAAGGATTTCTGCCTCGCAGTGGTGAATTTAGGACATCGTGTCACCGTTGTAACTCCGGAAAAAACACCCAAGGAAAAGGAACACATTCCCGGGATTGAAGTACATTGGTTTCCCTGGCTGGGTGGGGAGAAAACCCTCAGCACGATGAAACCCTATCTGCCTCATGACGCGGTGGCAATGCTTTCGCTCTTTCGCAAGGGTCGTCATGCACTGGATGCGCTTGTCGCGAAAGACCGATTCGACCACGTTATGGCGATGTGGGCCGTGCCCGCCGGCTACCTTGCCATGGGTTTGAAAAGGCGTCATGGGATTCCGTTCACGACCTGGTGTTTGGGATCGGACATTTGGACTTATGGCAAGTACCCGATTCTCCGCAACGTCGTCGCTAAGGTATTAAAAGCCAGTGATCATATTTTTGCCGACGGTCTAAAACTCGGCGAGGCTGCTCAGAAACTTTCCGCACGTGCTTGCCCTTTCTTGCCCACAAGTCGCGGTCTGAAACGGGACCTCATCAAGCCTCTCGACTTAAAGGACGGATTCCGATTTCTCTTCATTGGTCGCTTCAATCCTGTAAAAGGTGTGGACGTTCTCCTGGAAGCAATGGCCCAGTTTCGTGCCGCGGGTCATGGCGGCCATCTTTACCTGCTCGGTGGCGGGCCTCTCGATGCTGAAGTGCGTGCACGTGCCAAAGAATCTGATCTGTGCGACTGCGTCACTGTTGGCGGCTATGCCGACGACGAAACGTTTATATCGTACATGAACGCTTGCGACTGTTTTCTTATCCCATCGAGAATGGAAAGCATACCGGTCGTCCTCTCGGACGCGGCCCAAATGGACAAACCGGTCATCGTCTCGGATGTCGGCGATATGGGGCTGCTGCTGCGGAAGACGCCCGCCGGGCTTGTGGTACCGGCCGAAGACTCAAATGCGCTGTGTACGGCGATGGCGAAAATGGCCGCGACCGACAAAGCTATATTCGCACCCCACGTGGCAGCGCTGGCGGATCGCTTCGATCTGGCTGAGACAGCTAAGGAATGGGTCGCTCGGATAAACAATTCATGAGGCGGAATCGGTTACAATGAAGTCACGTAATAGAAATTCAGAGAGAAATAGGCGAAGGATCCGGCGCCTTTAGCACGGGACCGCTCGAATCTAAAACTATAGGGAAAAATATATGCGTCTCATCATTCTCGCTGCCGGATATGGCAGCAGATTATCACCAGCTACTCAATCAATCCCAAAACCTCTGTTTGACATAGGTGGCGGCGTTACGATTCTAGAACGACAGTTGCAAGCTGCAAAATTATGCGGCATTGATGATGTGCGACTGGTCGTTGGGTACAAAGCCGAACAGATCGAAGAGATGCTCGACAAGCGGGCCGACCTGGGCCTTAATACCGATGTATACTATAATCCGTTCTTCAAAACTACAAACAACTTGGTTTCGTTATGGACTGCTCGACCTGCTATGGATGACGATTTCATAATGCTAAACGGTGACGATGTTTTTCGGCCAAGTCTGTTAACGCAACTTATGGAAACAGAAGGCGAGTTCACTGCCCCGATATCGCGCAAGTCACAGTATGATGAAGATGATACCAAGATCATTACTGAGGGGGACCAAGTTGTGAGAATTGGAAAGGATTTGCCCCCGGAAAAAGTTAATGCGGAATGGATCGGGATGTGCATCGTCAGGGGCGCTGCACGAAAAAGGTTTGTTGCACTCATGGACAGACTGATACGAGACCCAAGCCTTCGTGACGGGGCTCCCCACTATTTGTCCCTTTTGCAGGGTTTGATCGATTCAGGCGTAACGATGAACATTCATGAAATTGCCCCGGATTCGTGGGCCGAGATTGATTTTCAGATGGATTTGGACTATGTCCGAGCTAACCTAACTCGTTTCAACGACGTATGACCATTTTCTATTCAGAAAATTGGAAGATGACTCAGTGAAGATTCTCGTTGCGCCGAATGCATATAAGGGAACCATAACAGCTAGGGTTGTTTCCGAGGCCATTTCCGTCGGAATCAGTCACGTAATTCCCGAGGCCGAAATCGTCGTTTTGCCTGTTTGTGATGGAGGGGATGGTGCCTTGGATACCTTCTTAGACATCGTTGGCGGATTTCGCCGATCGAGTTCTGTTTGCGGCCCTCTGGGCAACAAGGTAATTGCTGAATGGGGGATCATAAACGATGGCAAGACCGCCTTTATTGAGACGGCCAGGGCTTTCGGACTAGCCCTCGTGCCAGGACACAAGTGCGACCCCACCAAAACGACATCACGCGGAGTGGGCGAACTCATTCTTTCCGCTCTAGATCTTGGTATTCGTGATTTTGTTATAGCGGTTGGAGGGAGTGCAAATAACGACGGTGGCATGGGGTTACTTCGCGCCTTGGGGTTCCGTTTCCTGGATGCCAGCGGAAATGATTTGCCAGAGGGAGGTGTTGCCCTGAAGAAATTGGCAAGTATAGAGACAAGTGGTAAAGATGAACGTTTGAAGGACAGCGAGTTCCTGATCCTCTCTGACAGTACCGTTCCTCTCACCGGCAAAGAAGGCGTATCCATTATGTACAGCCCGGGTAAGGGGGCAACTCCTGAAGATGCGCTAGAATTGGATGAGGCGCTTAGTAAGTACGCCGATGTTATCGAAGAAGCATTCGGGCGCTCTATGCATGACAGTCCGTGCGGTGGCGCCGGCGGCGGGGTCGTGTGCGCCACTGAGGTGTTCTTGGAAAGCTCAATATCCTTGGGGATAGATGCCGCACTCGAAGCGTTGAATTTCAACGATGCACTAGAGGGAGCGGATCTCGTAGTAACCGGAGAGGGTCAAATTGACGAACAGACTGTATTTAATAAAGCCCCAATTGGCGTGGCGAAAAGGGCAAAAGAAAGCAAAATTCCTGTAATCGCCCTATGTCCGTTGGTGGGAGAAGGATTCGAGATTGTGTATGAACATGGCATCAATTGTGTGGTCGCCATCGCATCAACCGACGGTTGGACCGAGCCTGGAACTGTCGTGACTGAGGAGGTCATCACTACATGTGTGATTGATCTTTTTTCTCAGTTAAAGGATTCTGGCAGTCTTGAGTCGATGCATCTTTCTCGCCGATACCAATCTCGTCGTTTATGAGACGATAAAGGGATTACCTGGAATGAAATCGTGAACGCCCATTGCCGCAATGAAGGGCTAGAAAAACGGTGCCGAGAAAAATGACTGAATCCCTTCCTGTCTTGGTTCTTTTTGGCGAGAATGCTGTGTCCTATAATGTGGCCGCGGCACTACGGGGGTCTGAATACAGACCTATTTGTCTCCTTCCGGCAAACGTTCCGAAATGGTTATCGTTCAGCAACGTTTATGCTGTTGTTGAAACTTCCCGTTTTAAGTCGCAGGAGAAGGGATATGTTGATGACTTGCTGTTGTTCCTTGAAACTCATTGTGAGGAAGGGCCAACGCTTACCTTTCTTTGTAATGATAAGTCGGCCTACTTTTGGATTCGTAATCGGTCTCGACTTGAGCCATTCTGCTTATTACCGACTCCCGACATTTCTCCGTTTTATGATAAAAGACTATTTTTCAAAGCCCTGCACGATTTGGAGTTGAACTGTGCTGACACGTGGAGCTTCGCAGATCGCGAAGATAAACCATTCCCATATCTTCTTAAACCGGCCTACAAGGATGAACACAACCTCTTCGTGAAAACCGTCGGCGCCAAGGTATTGCTGGTGCACGGCAAGGAGGATTTAGAACAGCTCGGGAATTGCAATACGGAGGAATTAATTTGTCAGAGCATTCTTGACTTTGAGAGTGGTCAGGAATATGACTGGTGGGGATATCGAGATCCAAAAGGGAGAATCGTATCCGTAACAGGCAGAGAAATAGGCAAGTACCCAGACAAACGGGGACGTGTAACTCATGTCGAACTAGTTGACGAGCCCGAGCTCAAAGCCATTGGCGACATGATTATTGACAAACTCGATTATCAAGGAATTGCCGACATTCAGTTTATTCGCGAACGGCGTACCGGGCGCTTCTTTGTCATTGAAATGAATCCTAGAATGTGGTGCAGCCATGAATTGTTGCTGATGGCTGGGATCAACCTGATTCGCTTGTGCGCTGACGATTACAATAACCGTCTTCAGGATGGGACCGACAAACTGCCCGCGTATCTCGATGGGCTTGAAACACCTCGCGCAACGAGCTGGTATAGCGTACTCCACAATATTCGTAATTTCAGATTTGGAAGGTGGCAATGCAATGAGCATTATGGATTAAAAACAGACAATTTCAGGACTCGTTGTGCTGTACGTGCGTTTTACATGCTGAAGTTTATTTATTACTTGGTGACGCGTCGTGTATAGGGGCACATCGAGCATTTCGTAAAACTTCAAGGAATCCTCTTTTGCCAAATTGAATTTTTTTGGGCGGTCACGATCATTTCGAAAAACTGTTCATGGCTTTCACTCCGATCGAGGACCATGGATCCGATGCCCTTGTTCCTCGTGCGTAAATGTGCTCCTCAATGACTGTGTTCACCATGAATAAATATCCAAACGACATTTTCGCGCTATTGCGAATTGGTTATCGCGCTCGGTTCGCATTGACGTCGCATACGGACATTGAAGCCCCCTGACAGGCCACCACGAACACCGAATGGTTCGACATCAGATACCCCTGCTTGCCCTTATTGTTGTGCATGGAGTATCATGGCTTCGAGGCTGATAAATGGCCGAATAAAATTAAGTTGCGGGCTTGGCTTGGCCTGAAACTGTTGTGCCGATGCTGATCGGCGCCGACTTTGACGACGCGTGCAATGGAGGGAGAAGACAATGCTGTTGGGTGTATTCTCAGATGTCCACGATCACCTCGTGAACCTCGATAAGGCACTCGAGGTTTTTCGCGCACGCAACGTGTCTACGCTTATCTTCTGTGGCGATTTCTGTTCGCCGATTCCCGTGCCCGTGATGGGCCAGTTCCCTGGCGAGGTGCATGCCGTTTTCGGCAATGGCGATGGCGACCGCTTCACCATGGCAGCGCTTGTCCGGGACAAGGCACCGAATGTTACACTCCATGGCGAACATGCTGAACTCGAATTGGGCGGCGCCGCGATAGCTGTTACACATTATCCGTTGTACGGCCAGGCTTTGGCGCGGACTGGCGACTACGATGCCGTCTTCTCCGGCCATACCCACGCCGTTAGCGAGGAGCGTTTCGGAGATTGTTTATGGTTGAATCCCGGTGATGTGATGGGCTTACAAGGCGTGGCGAGCATCGCCCTTTTTGACACTGAAACCCGCGAAGCGGAGATTGTACTCTTGGCGGAATAGCCGAAAAGGAGTTTTTGAAAAGCGATGAGTGAAGATCAAACACCGGATCATGAGTTGGTGGACGCCGAGCAGGGACTCGCGTTCAAGCTGACGAAAAAACAAAATAACGGTATCGTCTACGCGGCCTATTGGTACGCAGGCCTTTGGGCAGCCAACGGGCTCTGCAAGATCGGCGTAACGCCTAACGCCGTTTCCTGGCTCTCGCTCGTTTTCTACATGCTAAGCGGGGTTTGTTTTTGGCAAGGTTCATACCTGTATGGGCTACTCGGGGCGTTTCTGTTCTTACTCGGCATCGGCGCGGATGCCACGGACGGTAAAATGGCCCGGCTCACCGACAATTGCTCGTACATGGGTATCTGGCTGGATAGCAACATCGATTCCCTTCGCTATCTCTTCATCTATCCGCCCATCGCTTTCGCTGTGTTTCGCGACACCGGTGCAGAGTGGCCGCTACTCGTAGCGCTGATAGCAGTGGGACTATCGCTTGTCGGCGACACGGTGAGCTATGCGTTCAAACAATTCCCGTTCGCCAAAAAGGCTAAGGAGTCGGTTTCCGGAACGGACAACATACTCCATCGCATTCTCAAGCAGTTCTACTTCACGGAGGGTATCGAACCATTGGTGGCCCTAGCCTTTGCCGCGGCGGATCGACTGCTATGGTACATCGTGTTGTGGGCGGCGCTGATCACTTGCCGTTACTTCGCCATTGCAATCGTTTGGGGGCGCAAAGTCGCCGAAAACGACCGCGACCGAAAAACCGAAGCATCATGAGCACCGCCGCGCATCCGAATAGGCAGGGGAATGGCTGAAGTCCCACGTGCGCTCAAATACCTTCTCCGATATGCCGCGGTCGCTGTGCTTCTTGCGCTGGTGCTCTGGCTGACTCGCGGCCAATGGCAAGAATTCCGAAACGTCGAGAATGTCCGGGTCTCATCCTTGGTGTGGTTTTCAGTCTGTTTCGTCACCTCACAGTTTCTCGCGGGGGTCATGCTCAAGGTTTTTACGGCCACCTTCGATGTCCACTTAACGTTCAAAGAGTGGTTCGGCTTGGTTTGCATGCGGTCACTCGGAAACTATCTGCCGCTCAGCGCAGGTCTGACAGCCAATGCCGCCTACCTCAAAATGCGAAAAGACCTTCCCATCTCCAAGTTTGCAAGCCTGACCGCCGCCAACCTCGTAATTACAACGCTAACCGGCGCCCTGCTCGGCGTGGTGCTGCTGCTCGGCCGTTATTTCATCGTGGGATCCGTACACCTTGGCCTGCTCGGCATCTTTAGCGCCATCACCCTCTGCGGATTGGGGGCCATCTTCGTGCCGATGCGCGCTATCAAAGGCGAAAATCGAGTTTTCAGTTTGTTGCGAAGCGCCCATGAAGGCTGGCTGCTCATCCGCTCGCGCAGAGGACTGGTTGCCATCGTGGTTGGGCTGCACTTGGCCAACCTTGTCTTGATGGCACTCGAGTACGACTTCGTCCTGCGCGATCTCGGTCACACGCTGGATTGGCCCGCCCTGATGGTACTCACCGTTTCGACCAGTATTTTTCGTTTTGCCTCGATCTTCCCCGGCAATCTGGGGCTGCGCGAGGCCGTCGCCGGGGGCGTGGTAACAATCCTGGGCTTTCCGTTCAGCATCGGGCTGCTTGCTTCCGGGGTTGGGCGAATGGTGAGCATGGCTTGGATATTTTTGTTAGGGACCATTTTTAGTTTCGTACTCGTCCACGACTCATCGTCTTGACGGGATAACCAACGCCTTGATATCATCCTGCCCACTCCTAATATGATGCAGGCTGGATAGGGCTATATGGTTTTCAACTCATACACCTTCATAATTTTTCTGACGGTTGTACTAGCCCTTCACTACTGCCCTTTCCCATGGCGCGTGAAGAAGTTCAACTTGCTTTGGGCGAGTTATCTCTTTTATGCCGCCTGGAACCCGCCTTTCGTGGTACTGCTATGGATTTCAACCGTTGCCGACTGGTTCCTCGGGAAATGGCTTCATAAGGCCGAGCGCGCGACAGCCCGCCGGCTGTTGCTCTTGGGAAGTCTCACGGTCAATCTCGGTCTGCTCAGCTATTTCAAATATGGCGGGTTCCTACTCGCCAACTTTGTGGCACTGACGAAAAATCTTGGTTTTGATTACACACCGGCCCTACCGAGCATCGTCTTGCCGGTAGGCATCTCCTTCTATACGTTCCAGACGCTGTCCTACACCTTGGACATCTATTTCCGAAAAAGCAAGCCCTCACAGTCGTTTCTCGATTATGCGATGTACGTGACTTTTTTCCCGCAGCTTGTGGCCGGTCCGATTGTACGTGCGGTGGACTTTTTGCCCCAATGCCTAGAACAGCGCAAGGCCTCCGGCGCTCAATTTTCGTGGGGACTCTACATGCTCGTACTGGGGCTTTTCGAGAAAATTGTGATCGCGGATGGGCTTTTGGCGCCAGTGGTCGAGCGTCTCTATGATGCAGAAGGCGTTCCAGACTTCGCCTCGGCGTGGTGTGGCACCCTTGCGTTTGCAGGACAGATTTTTTGCGATTTCGCCGGATACTCGACCTGCGCCATTGGCGTCGCACTGTGTCTAGGTTTCGTGCTGCCGCTAAATTTTCGTTATCCTTATGGCGCCCTCGGTTTCTCCGATTTCTGGACACGCTGGCATGTTTCGCTCTCGTCGTGGCTTCGAGACTACCTCTACATTTCGCTCGGCGGCAACAGAAAAGGAAGCATCCGAACCCTTGTCAATCTGATGCTCACGATGCTGATTGGCGGACTGTGGCACGGCGCCTCGTGGACCTTCGTAGTGTGGGGCGGGCTGCACGGCTTTTATCTAATTATGGAGCGAATTCTAAAAAGTCTATTCGGCCAGATGGGCCTGTGGCAAAACATATGGGGACAAGCCCTGTTGCGTCTTGCCACGTTCGCGCTGGTTTGCGTGGCCTGGGTCTACTTTCGCGCCCACACTTTTGATCAGGCGTTTAGCATCACGTCGGCCATGTTCGGCTTTACACGGCATACATCGGATCTTCATCTGGACGTTATCTTGATGGGCAACGCGCTTGTTACCATCTCGGCTATCGTATTCGTGCATTGGACGCTTCGAAATACATCGCTCGAGGAGTTTTTCAACCGAATTTCATGGCCGCTACGCGCCCTGATCTTGGCGATCATGCTGGTGGCTATCGCAACACTAAGTGGAGAAGATCGTGCCTTCATCTACTTCCAATTCTAAACATCCTGAGCCGAATAGGTTCTGGCTGCGTACGTGGTGCGTGGCACTAATTTTGGCCTTGGCGGCGCTGGGTGCGTTGGAGGCGTTTTGGCGGAGCCTCGATTACGATCCGGTCGTCGCCGACGACAAAGACTATTGGGCAAGCCACCGAGACCACATCTATGAGAACGGTGACAAAACCCTTGTTCTCATAGGCGCCTCGCGCGTTCTGCTCGGATTCGATATGGAGCTGGTCCGTGCTCGTTTTCCGGACTGGCAAGTTGTTCAGCTTGCCATCAGTGGGAGCCCACCGGGAGCCGTTCTTCGAGATCTGGCGAACGACGAAAATTTCAAAGGTGTTGTCCTTTGCTCGGTGGTCGCAAGCGGAATGACCCGAACTGCTGTCGAGCGTCAGCAGTCCTACGTTTCCCATTATCACGACAATTGGAAACCCAAACAGGATACCTTCTCCAACGATCAGGCCAATCGCTGGATATCCAGTTGGTTTCAGGCACGCTTGGCACTGATCAATCCCGACGTGAACCTTCGAATGATGCTTGTCAATACAATCCGGAGCCGTGCGCTACCCGCCTCAAACTATCTCACACTCCTCCCCGATCGATCGCGCCAAGCAGACTACCAAAAGATTGATATCGACCAGCATCGCGCGGCGCGAGAGCGGCGCAATAAAAGTGCGTATGAGGCCGCCACGATCTTGCAGCCCCGTCCATGGCTGGCCGAGGCAGTGGACGTATTCGAGTCGCAAATCAAAAAAATCGAAGAACGCGGCGGCAAGATAATCTTGCTCCGCTATCCCGCCAGTGGACGGATCTTCGAATTGGATGAGGAGTATTACCCCCGCCATTTGTATTGGGACGCATTCTCGGCACAAACAACGGCCACGGCCATTCATTTTCAGGATATCGCATCACTTTCCGGCTTCGAGCTTCCCGATGGGTATCATTTCGACTATCGAGATGTCCCGGATTTTACCAACGCTCTATTGGATGAACTGGATCGGCGACAAGTGTTTGTGGGAGCGAATGGGATGGAACGCTAGGCGTTGCCGGGCACCAGATAGATTGGCTTGAGATGGAGTTGCGATCTTGAACGAACGGTGTCGGCTAGGTGGTCTTTGGCGAAGCACTAGCGAAGATTTTTATTACGACTCCGCACCTTGGCATCGCATAAAAGTTCCTGCGTGAAGAGTATTAGTTCATATTAAGTCCATGAAAAAGACACAATTGCATCAACAACACGCTCCTGCTCGCCTTGGGTTAGTTCGTTGTAGAAGGGCAAGCGTAGCAAACGATCGCTAACGTCTTCAGTCACGGGACAATCCCCTTCCTTTCCGCCCAATCCTTGCCCCATAGGCGAAAGATGCAGTGGCAAATAATGAAATACACTGCTGATATCGTGGGAACGCAGATGGGCGATCATCGCCTGACGCTCTTCGAGAGTGGGCATTAGCAGATAAAACATATGATAAGATTGTTCGCAGTGGGCGGGTACAGTAGGTAAGACTACGCCGTGACCCTTCGCCCACCCCCCTAGCGCTGAGAAGTAGTAGTCCCAAATACGCTGGCGATGCTCCTGAATATGATCGATAGCCTCAAGTTGCGCATAGAGGAATGCCGCCAGCACATCCGACGGTAAAAAGCTGGAACCCAAATCAACCCAGCTATACTTATCAACCTCCCCGCGAAAGAAAAGGCTGCGGTTGGTTCCTTTTTCACGAATGATCTCGGCGCGTTCAACGTATTGCTCATCGTTGATAATCAACGCGCCGCCCTCGCCGCACGTAACATTTTTGGTTTCATGAAAACTTTGCGTCGCCATGCAGCCGTACGTGCCAAGATACTTGCCCTTGTACTTGGCGAGCAGTCCATGGGCGTTATCTTCCACAACTGCCACGCCGTGACGCTCGGCGATATCAAGGATGGCATCCATTTCGCAAGCGACGCCCGCATAATGGACCAATACAATCGCTTTTGTTCGTGGCGTGATGAGGGCCTCAAGCAGCGACTCGTCCATGTTCAATGTATCGGGGCGAACATCTATGAAAACGGGCTTCGCCCCGTGCATCACAAACGCGTTCACCGTCGTTACAAAGGAGAACGATGGTACAATCACTTCGTCGCCGGGTTTGATATTCAACAGAATCGCCGACATTTCGAGTGCATCGGTGCATGACGTCGTCAAGAACGCCTGTGGAACGCCCATTCGCTCCTCAATGAATTTCTGGCACCGAACCGAAAACGGACCGTCGCCGGAAATATGGCCGCTGCTCACCGACTCAGCGATATAAACAAGTTCTTTCCCCACAAAACATGCGCGATTGAAAGGTATGGAGGGGGCATCACTCATGGGGGGCTTTCAGACTCGTAGGTTCTTCCATTTAATGTCATCAACTAGCTTGAGCATGTTAACTCAAAAAGCCGACGCCTTACAAGTTGAACCAAGCTCCGTAAAGCACGTCATCTGGTAGTGATGAACGATAACGATGCGGCTTTCTGTGTTGATGCTGTTGAGATTACGCAACTAAAATTGTGTCATTGCAGAATTTGATGCCGAATTTTTAATCTTGCTTTGGAATATCGAAGGTGCTCAAAAAGTATCGCAAATGGTCATAGTACCTATCTTAAATCCAGGGACACTATGCTCGATGGAACGGGCCTCTGTTTGAACAAAAAACATTTGTTATCGACGCGGGCTTTAACGTATCGTTCTCTGAAACAGTGCGGCTCCACTTGCCTGACGCTAGAATTGTCTGGAAGAATAATTAAACGCAGAATCTAAGATTTCCTCCGTTTATTAGTATACGATTCGACGTTTGGGAATTCTTACTCAACCTAAAGAAAAATGCGAATATGTTGAAGGAAAATCCAATTTTAAGCGATTCGAAATCCAGTAATTCGCTTGATGAAGAAATTTCAAACGCAACATTATCCAAACGTTATAATATTGCTTTGATGTTTTTGATCTTCTTTGCAACGATCGCGTTGAAAGTTACATTTATCCCTCATGACGATATTATCGGGTATTCAGACGAAGCCCTTTATATCAACATGGCGCAAAACCTGGCACATCACGGCATACTAAGCGATCCCCCACCCGAACTGGCCATTAAGATGATGCCGCCGATCATTCCTCCCTTGTACAGCATAACGTTAATACCCGCAGCACTGCTGGATGTAAAGCCGCTTGATCGCGAGTTTTATTTTTATTTGAGTAATGTTATTTTGGGCTCGTTGGCTGTGTTTCCACTTTTTTGGATCGCGTCGTTTTTTCGAGTGCGTAACAAATTAGCGGCCGTTCTTTTCGCCTCCTTAAGTGTCCCTTTGACGGCCTACGTCTTTATCGGACATTCTGAGAACTTGTATACGACGGTTTTTCTCTACGTGCTGGCCGGCTATGTCTACTATTTTCAACGACCTAGTCTATGGCGAGGCATACTCTTTTCATTGTCGTTGATCGCCCTCGTACTCACCAGGAAGGCGGGACTTTTCGCATTGCCGCCGGCTCTTCTGGGTTTATTGTTCTATTTCTCAGATGATGGCCGCATTCGCATCACGCCAATCTTCAAAATAGCCAAGCGATCCTTGATTGTCATTCCACCGCTCCTAGCCCACAATTGGACCGTTTCGTATATGAATACCAAACAAACCGTGTCCTCTTATACTACGCTCATTCTGGACAGGATGATGGAATCTGAGGGTGCATTCCTACACGCTGTACAAATTACCATTCGGCCAATCATCGGCCAATATGGCTATCTTGTTGTTTGGACGAGCGGAATCGTGATTTTGGGAATCTGGAGTGCATGGCGTACAAATAGAGACAGAGCCATAGAGCGTGTTCCACCTGGGGAACCTTCGACGCAGACTCGTGAGCGATTACTGGCACCGGCGATCATGTTGCCGTTGCTTACGTTGGGCATTACTGCTGGCGGTGTATTACATTGTATCAAAGGCAATCTTGCGGAATTATTACCCGGAGGCCAGGTAAACGGAGCATACGCGATGTTCGCACGCTATGCCGACCCGAGTATGCCCATTGTGTGGCTTTTTGTTGCTGCAATGCTTCTGGGTACTTCGTTTCCAACGGCGATTAAAAAGCGCAAAGTAGAGCCTGTAGTGGTAGGCATTGTTGCAATTCTAATGTCGATCGGGATTGTTATGTTCGCGCTGCATTTCAGGCCCGTCCGAATCCTTTTTAGTGATGCATTCCTCCTTAGTGCCGAAACTTCACTGAGAGTATTTTCGGCCTGTATTGTATTGAACGTTTTTTGTTGTTTCTTCAATTATACCCGGTGGGTTCCCTTGGTATGCTTGATTGTTTGGGGATACTACCAAATGGGCACAAATGATCACGGTTATCGAATGCGTGATCGTGACAGGATCGTGATCGGTGCTGAGGAACGTATGAATTTTTATACGCAAGCCTTGGCAGTGCAAGAATTTGATAAAAACATTCCCATCTATATGCTCTCTCACGGTAAAGCAAACTGGTATGACCATGGACTCGTGCTCAACACTTTTTTTGATCAGATCAGTGGGGTGGCCTCTGTTCAAGAGCTAACCGAGAAAGAGCCTAGGCATCTTTTTTATGCCCATCAGCATCGCAAGTTTTATCACGTTAGTGAGCTTATGGAGCAGATGGGCAACGGCAAACTTGACGTACTCGGAGCATTTGGAGGGTATGACCCGCGCGGTAGTGCCTATTGGAAGATGGAGCCAAAATCCAAAAGGATAGCCAGTGTATTCAAACCATATCGGGATCCTGTAACAGCGCAGATGCCTCGTCCGTACCCAAAAGCAACCGTTTCGACTTTCACCCTCGCTCCTCGAACAACCCTCTACCAGGAGATTAGTTTGCCTTTCGATATCACGCCCGGCGGCATTGGACGAGGCGCCGCCCATTTCTTCTGGTCGGAAGACGCAGATTGGAAAGGTCTGGAAATCGGCATTTTGGGAGGCAATGCGAAAGTCTCTGATTTTACGGAGGGAACGTTTGCCTCTGTTGGCAAGGTTACCAGCGAACCTCAATTGATTACGGTCGCTCACGAGTTCACGTCATTTGACCAGAACATTCGGTTTGCCATACGCAATACCTCAGATGCTCCTATTACCTTCCGCATTGGAAAACCAGCAATGTACTATGAACGGATGGCCATGAAGAGCGGACATTCGGTTCCCGTTGATAGTTTGATACGAATAAACGAATCAGACCCTGTAGTTCCCGCGACTCCGGATCGAGCCTATATTTCGAAGACCCCGCTCTATGTCACGTTTGTAATTGAAGAAGCAGGCACCTATCAACTCGAAGGGTTATTTCAATATGCGGGGCCTTTAAACGATTCATATTGGTTGAAAACGAAATTTGGTGACCGGTCGAAGACCAGATGGACTGTTTCAAAGAAGTTATTGGATTGGACATGGGCCAAAGCACCTGATCCATGGGTGTTAAAATCTGGGGAATACCAGTTTCAACTAATCCCTAGAGAAGAGACACCACTGGCGGCGATACGCATCAACCGAATCCCTGACGAAAGCCCGTAGGATCTTGGGCCTCAGACACCAGCGCCTGAAAACTTATCGCGGGTAGTATGTCGACTGGCCTTCCACGAGTTACAACCATTCGATCTCGTCGTTTTCGGACCGATTGAAGGAAGAACAGCTAGGCGAAAAGAAGGTGTAACTAGGAGTGGTTCTACTGGTGAAACGTGACAAATGCTAGGAGTGTGTTGCAAAAAACAAGATCTCCGAGAAGATCTCCTGAATATTAGTCGCAGCCAAGCCCGCTAGTTTATTGGTAATTTCGCGATTACCTAATCTGAAGAGTATAGAACCTCATCGGGTCCGTATGAAACGACAAATTCCTCACCGGAACCCTTCCTGACTTCGATTAACACAGCGAGCTCTTTAAACACTGGGAAGTCAAAAACGAGATCTGTTCTCTTAGGTGGATGTTCGTCTGGATCGTAATCTTGTTGATCAAACAGCGTGTTTAGGGGCAATATTTGCGCATAACTGCTATCGCAAATGAGGCCCTTTCCAAATATCTTGAATCCTTCGATCTTTTTATCTCTATACAACGCGTTCAAAATCAAATACATCTCAAGCGTAGTCATCCGATTTGGATGTCCGCCCCAATCGGACCAGAACAATTTAAGTCCATGGGCAAAGAGAAACGCGTCTGCATCGAAAAAGGGTTGAATTATGAAGACGAAATCTCTCGAGACCGCACAGGCCTTCTGTATAAATCCTGATACCGTTGCTTGCGAATCTATGTGTTCCAGGATGTGAAACATAGTCGTGTAGCCGACCATCGGCTGCTCGGGTAACGACAAAATATCGAAATTTGAAACCAGATGATCTCGACTCGAAGCCTCTTCCAATTTTGTCTGGCTAATGTCGAATCCCATTCCTTTGGAATCACGATCGTACTTGGTATTCACATGCTCGATACTTCCGCCGTTGCTGCAACCGAAATCAAAAAACTGTACGCCGTGCTCTTCGACGAGTCGGGCAATTCCTTTCTTTTTCGCCTCTTCGGTAAGGATTATCATGATTGGTATACCCCTGCTAATCTACTATACTGGAAACCGTACCATCGTAAGGTTTGGGGTTCGCCACGAAATCCCGAATCGTCTTATGGGCATCGTCCCACGAAAGTTTGTCTACGGTTTCGAGCCCCCCTTGAATCACTTTTTCTCGGAGCTTCGAGTCGTCTAAAGTATTTAAGATTCGTTCCGCAGCGACTTCTACGATGGGTTCCGTTAACACTACGTTTTCGCCGTTTTTGAAAAGCCACTCTGCGCCTTCGTTGTAATTACTCAATGCTGGACATCCGCTAGCCATGTATTCGATGGGCTGATATGATGGGTGCGGGGTTACCATGAAAGAAACGCCCAAATCGGATTTTCGATACAAGTCCGAAACTTCGTCCATCGTTTTCAGGAGGCCACGGATTTCGATGTAGTTATGCAGATCATATCGTAACGAAGGAAATTCTTGGCCGACGGAAATTATGTGAACGTCGTCTTTCAGCTTGAGTTTCACTTTTCGCAACGCCTCGATTCCAAGCATGAAGGAATTGCGTGGTCTGTTAGGTCGGCCGTAAAAGACAATTTGGTAAGGCGGCTTTGTTTTGACGGATTCTTGCGATGGCGAAAATTGATCTTTATCAATACCGGGTGTAAATGGACAGACCCATTTCGAGTAGCGTAGGTATTCGCGCCCGACCCCCACGGTGTTCGCGATACAATAAAAACCTAATCGATAGGTTTGTTCGATCGCCGCGTATATACTATCCCCAGGATAAAACATCGGTTCGTAATCCTGCATCATATAGAACTTTGCATGGCATTTATTGTAGCGGGCTAAGGTATATGCGGTATTCCATAAGGTGCAGATGCCAATATCAGCCTCGGGCAGGGTCGCCGGATCCGAGTCAAAGGTAAAATCGAAAATCTCGCATTGCAGATCAGGCATATGTTCATCTAATTGCGCGCGTATGTCCTTCGATGCTCGATTAAAACAATTGTCAATGACGATTATGTTTTCAGTATTCCAATGCCGGGAAAAGTCTTGCGCAGTGTTTAAGATTGTACGGATACCTCCACGCAAGCAGTGATCAAAATGGGGAAGAAACCAAATCGCCTTTTTCGGCGGTTCTGAATGTGGATGTTTTTTCATTTCCGTAGTGAGTTTTAGATTGGCATCTATCTCCTTCGCAGTGATTCTAGGAAGTATCAAATCACTCGGATAGTACGCATTCTTATGATCGTAGGCGTTTTTACTCACCCAAATTCTCCATGAGCCATTGACTTCGGCATCTTTCACGTCGACCGTTCAATCCGGGCAACTTTCCAAACAATTCGTGAATCAAACGTCCAAACTCCTAATTTCAATAGAATTGAGGACGTAGTCCCCTTCGATCGACCCCGGAGCAATTCTCAAACATGGGGCAAGCGTGTCGCAGGGTATCGCGAAGACATGCTTGGTATGGCCATTTGCACGTTTGGACCTCATGGATTGAGCATCACTATAGTCTTTACCATTCTCAGTGTCCTTGTAAAACACCTTCGTGGAATGTTCGGGTCCGGCGACATCCAGCGTCACGGCGTAGAATCCACCGGACTCGAAAGGAAGATCGGTTAATTCAAAACATGGTTTTGAGCCGGTGACTGTAATTTTCCATTGACCAACGGTTGATCGATCAAAGGTCGAAATCTCTCTCACGGTTCGTGCGTTTTTTTTGTTCATTTCCGCGGCGGACCACAATAGCCTTGGATGGGGTTTTTTCAATCGGGCAAGAAACGCATTTCTCGTCCGAGCGAGTATCGGGTTTTCGGCTAATGATTGGGTCGCGCGATTTATCCGATTTTCGCCGTAGCGATCTCTGAAGACTTTATCGGAAATCGCGCATAATTCAAGGCGTGTTTTTGATGTATAACTTTTCGATTTCGCGTGAAACACATACGTGTGAGTCGCTATGGCCAACAGAAAACCTGCATCGGTGGCGCGAAAACAAAAATCGTTTTCTTCTCCGTATCCTCGAGGAAAGGCTACTTCGTCAAACAATCCGATTTTGTCGATCACCTTTCGTTTGATGCAGAAACAGAAGCCATTCAAAACTTTTCGAACATGCTATCGATTTCATCCACCGTAGACGCACCAGGAAGCGGATTAATGGCATAGCTTCCACCACTCTTTACGAAAGGCGCTGACTGCCAACTGGCTGCATTAGACATGGGTCCGACGATACCGATATCGTCATTGGACTCGGCACAAAGAATGAGTTTGAATATCCAATTTTCAGGAACAATGGTGTCGCTGTTCAATAAGATAATAAAGTCGCCGGTGGACACTTTGATGCCGGCGTTTACTGCTTTGGTGTAAAACTGCGATTCGTCGTGGCGGATTAACGTAACGTAGGGCCGACCTTCGACGAACGTTTCCAGATAAGTCTTCGTTTCATCATTAGAACCGTCATCGACCAAAATCAAGCGGTGGCAATTCAATAATGTCTTTTCTACTGATTCGAGACAAAGTTTGACGTCTTCTAATGCATTGAATATCGGTACTATTATATCTACGGTACGATCCCTATGCGGCCACAGATCCCTTTCACTTACATGGTCTGAGCTTTTTTCGTTTTCCCAGAAAGGGGTGTTGGCATTTTCGTAAGCGTCTCTCAAAAAATGTGGGATCTGATAGGGTAGAGCGTATTCCCAATTCGATTCGTCGCCGTGCAGAAAAAGTTCAAAATTTTCTCGATCATAGCGAGGAATGTGATCGGGGTCGTCGGCTAAATGGGCAAAAGCAGTTTGGTTCTTGAATAGCGAATACGTGAAGCTCAATTGATCACGACGGCTTCCGTTGTCGAGTTCTTTCCACCAATCCGTAAATATGCTCTGAACCAATTTATCGTTTGGGTGAAATATGAGTATATTCGTTTCCGCCATCCCTTGATTGATAGGAAAATCATCGTCACGGTACCGCTGCATTTGGACTTCAATTTCCTGCGGGTCGTCTTTTTCCAGTATACGACAAATCTCCGCTTCGGAATACACGCATCGGCGGGCGGGGTGAGGATTGGAAGCGATGGGCAATCCAGACGCTTCAAAACGTTCCACCATGAAGTGGATATCCCCGCGGATCAATATATTCGCGTCAATCCAGATGGCTGTTTCGTACTCTTTGAGATAGACGTGTGCGTGGGTTTTGTAATATCGCGCGATGCGGGTGGAATCTTTGTGGTAATAGTCTATGAGCCTGATATCCCAGGGAATTTTTGCATCGATTGCGCGATCAGAAAAACACACGTAGTCGTAGTCGGGGTTGATGAATTCTGGAATCTTAAGCGTGTCATATCCACCGCTAATCGCGGTAAATACGACGACACGGTTCTTTTTCTTTTCTCTGCGATATTCGGCATTCCGTTCGGCTAAGACTTCTTCCAAAATTGGTTCGTATGCTTCCTTATGCTGTACGGTATCGGGCGCGTACACAAATACGCTTTTTTTCGAGAATCCATTTCCAGACGCAACAATGCCGTACATTCTTTCGATCGCGTGGGCGGTGGTTCCGTCACAAATGTTCGCGGATTCGAATTCATCGTAACTGAATGGCAGCGATAGTAGTTTTTCCAATGCAGCGGGGCGAAACCAAAACATTGACCCGGTCCAAGATCCGACGGAATCCGCTTCGTCGTCAGGCAAGGAGACTCCTATTTTCTTGGCCAGATCCTCGCCGATTGTCTTATTGGACGACCAATAAGAATTATTCTTGAAAAACATCAATTTGGCCGTACTTGTCTTCGGATGAATGATCCCCAGTTTTGGATCTTCTTCAAAGGATTTGAATAACGTGTTGATGAGATCTTCGGACCCGAGCAGGTTTTTGAAACCAAACGAACTGTCGGGACGCTGTAGAATGTATCGCAGTATTTTACGAGTATTGATTTTGCAAACGAGATCGTATTGCTTACATACAGAACCAAACTCAATCAGAAATGGTGCGATATCCAACCCTGCATCCTGGACGACCCTGACATCGACTTTTGAATCAGGAAATTTTCCGGTAAAAAATTCAGTCATCGAATCGGCGACGCCTGCATAGGTGTTCATATATATATCAAACCGAACCGGAATATTGAACAAATAATTCGATATTTCGTTCGCCATTTCTGCGTCATGCAGATCGATTACAACAGCCACGCGCCCCGGCGATTTCGGTTTTTCGACTTCGATACATTTTTGGATATCCGCGACTACAGCATGATATTTTATTCCAGAAGAGAACGCTACGCGCGGCATTACCGCTCGATCTATTTTTCGCCCCT
>Ga0315336_1001169_pt1 | contig 55439 bp, 54 predicted proteins | sample ASW5metaG_FD_204512 | JGI IMG/M metagenome (GOLD analysis project Ga0315336, IMG submission 204512) | Ammonia-oxidizing marine archaeal communities from Monterey Bay, California, United States - ASW #5 | ecosystem: Environmental > Aquatic > Marine > Intertidal zone | place: USA: California...
ATCCGGACACTTCGAAACAAACTGAAGCTTTATTCCGGCGAAGGCGCTGCCGTGCCCATGGCCGGTTCTGAGTATCGCTACACTGCACAAGTTTGAACAAGACGAAGACCTGAGGACAAGAAGTAAATGAGTAATATCCAAGAATCAGATGTTGCAACCAGTTCGGGAGGCGATTTTCTAGGCCGGATGAATGCGGTGTTGGGGCGTGGTGATATCGGTCTTGCGCTTGGCGTGGTTTGTATTCTGGTCGTCCTAATTTTGCCGATGCCAAGTTGGCTACTGGACTTTAGTCTGGCCATATCCATCACTTTCTCGGTCGTCATTTTGATGACTTGTTTGTTTATTTCCAAGCCTCTCGATTTCAGCTCCTTTCCGACTGTTTTGCTGATAGCAACGATGTTACGTCTATCCCTCAACCTCGCCTCAACCCGATTAATCCTGTCAGAAGGACATACGGGCCCTGATGCCGCAGGGCATGTGATCGAGGCGTTTGGCAGTTTTGTCATGGGCGGGAATTTTGTCATCGGGATCATCGTCTTTTCTATTCTGGTGCTTGTGAACTTTATCGTTATTACCAAGGGTTCAGGCCGTATCGCCGAAGTTGCCGCACGGTTTTCACTGGACGCCATGCCCGGCAAGCAAATGGCCATTGATGCCGATCTATCCGCGGGCATGATTAACGAAGATGTTGCCCGCACTCGCCGAAAAGATCTCGAAGACGAAAGCAGTTTCTTTGGCGCCATGGATGGTGCTTCAAAATTCGTGCGTGGCGACGCCATTGCCGGTCTGTTGATCACCTTCATCAATATCATCGGCGGAATTATTATCGGCGTGGCTCAAGAAGGCCTGACATTTGCCGACGCCGCCAATAGTTATACACTCCTGACTGTTGGCGATGGCCTCGTAAGTCAGGTGCCAGCCCTTATCGTTTCTGTCGCAGCAGGCCTGTTGGTTTCTCGCGGTGGTGTCACTGGAACGGCGGACAAGGCTTTACTTGGCCAGCTTGGCGGATATCCCCGCGCCCTTGGGATGAGTTCCTTTTTACTCGTTGGCTTGTCTTTGCTTCCCGGCGTTCCGATGATCCCATTTTTGCTGCTGGCTGGTGGAACAGGGTATGCGGCCTATTCTCTCACCAAACGCAAAGCTGCAGAAAAAGTCGAAGAAGAGCAGCTGATGATCGAAAACCAGAAGGCCGCCGTCCCGGCCGAGGAGCCGATCGCCTCTGCGCTGCTTATCGACGATTTACGGCTCGAACTCGGATATGGTCTTCTTACGTTGATCAATGACAATGAAGGCTATCGCCTGACAGATCAAATCAAGGCATTGCGCCGGCAAATCGCCAGCGAAATGGGCTTTATCATGCCCAGTGTCCGTATCCTCGATAACATGCAATTACCCGCCAACAACTATTTGTTACGGGTGAAAGAAGTCGAAGCCGGATCCGGAGATGTCCGGCCCAATAACATGCTGGTCATGGACCCGCAAGGATTGCCCATTGACCTTCCCGGAGAAGAAACGACCGAGCCGACATTTGGTCTACCTGCCGTTTGGGTGGATGAAGGTCAGCGTGAGGAGGCCTCTTTCCGGGGGTATACAGTTGTCGATCCGGCAACGGTAATCACAACCCATTTGACGGAAATTCTGAAAGACCATATGCCGGATCTGCTGTCTTATGCAGAAACCCAAAAACTGCTCGACGATTTACCGGCTCAGCATCAGAAACTGGTTGCGGATCTTATTCCTAACCAAATTTCAGTTAGTGGCGTTCAGCGGATCCTGCAAAGCCTTCTGTCAGAACGTGTCTCCATTCGGGATCTACCGACAATTCTGGAAGGTATCTCCGAAGCCACAGGCTATACACAGAATATCAATATGATTACGGAGCATGTACGGGCCCGTTTGTCACGACAGATTTCCGCCATCAACTCCGCTGATGACGGTTATATTCCGTTGATCACACTGACCCCGCAGTGGGAACAGAATTTCGCCGAAGCCATAATCGGTCAAGGTGAAGAACGTCAGCTTTCCATGGCGCCAAGCTTGTTGCAAGAATTCATTGCTACCGTGCGGCAAAATTTCGATACCTTGGCGAGCCAGGGACATAACCCTGTTATGCTCACCAGCCCAGCTATTCGTCCTTATGTGAGATCTATTGTCGAGCGGTTCCGGCCAACGACTGTGGTCATGTCACAGAACGAAATCCATCCTAAAGCCAAGCTCAAAACCTTGGCGCAAGTTTAAGGCTCACTCTGAATGCGGATAAAGACATATACAGCCACCACCATGGAAAAGGCTATGAACCAGGTACGCCTTGAAATGGGAGCCGAAGCCATCATTTTATCGACCCAGGAAACCGACGCAGGCAGCGTCCAGCTAACGGCGGCCGTGGAACAACCGGAAATGCCACTCTCCCAAGCGAACCCGACGGACTGGGCGGCAAATTGGGATGATGACTGGAAAGCCGAAGCCAGACAGGTTCAAAATAAACCGGCTAATTCCCTGATGGCAAAGAAACCGGCAGCAACTACAAAAAAAGCCATGCCGAATTCTGCCAAGATGGATATCCTGATACAATCCATGGCCTATCACGGCATTCCGACAAGCCTGGCGGAGCGCATTTGCCGAACAGCGCTAGCGGTTGAAACCGAAGATGTGACAATTGCAGTCGCGGCATCCCTAGACAATCATTTTCGGTATTCAACGCGCATGAACGCGGGCAAGTTTCCGCTCATGCTCGTTGGCCCGCCCGGTGTTGGAAAAACACTGGCCATCGCTAAATTTGCGGCGGCAGCAAAAATGGACGACCGGCGAATCCATGTCATTACCACGGACACAAGCCGGACGGGCGCTGTCGATCAGCTAAAGGCGTATACGGATATTCTAGGTGTCAAAATATGGGTCGCGGAAACCGCCGCGGAACTCGCGGAGATACGAAACAAGCCCGAGCTCAATGACGGCGGCGATATTCTCATCGATTCAGGCGGTATCAATACCTACGACACGGCAGAAATTGAGGACCTCACACTTAAAATCGTGTCGGCAAAAGCAGAACCTGTTGTCGTCCTGGCTGCCGGAACAGATACTGCGGAAATGAGCGATATGGCACAGACTTTTGCCGCCCTTGGTGCCAAACGCATGATCGCAACCCGTCTTGATACGACACGCCGTTATGGCGGTCTCTTTACCGCGGCTGACAGTGCAAATCTGAGTTTTTCATTTACCAGTGTCTCGGCTTCCGTGGCCACCGGTCTCCATACTCTTAATCCCGTAAATCTTGCTCGGCTGATCCTCAGGGATCCCACAAAAGCTGGACTGAACAACGAATTTAACAAGGTACTCGCATGATGCAAACAGAAAGCCCTCTTCGCAATCGACCAACGGCGCATCCGGCCACGCTTGCTGCGGGCCGGAATCTCATCACTATTGCCTCCGGCAAGGGCGGCGTCGGCAAGACCGTTTTGGCAGTAAGCATCAGTCACGCATTGGCCAATGCGGGCAAAAGAGTTCTGCTCTTTGATGGCGATGTCGGCATGGCGAATGTCGATATTCAGCTCGGAGTCATGCCAGATAAAGATCTCGCCACCGTGATTTCAGGTGAGTTTTCCATGACCGACGTGGCCTTCAAAATTGAAGAGGGCGGGTTCGATGTCATCGCCGGTCGGTCTGGTTCCGGATCTTTGGGCTCTTTACATAAAAGTGAGCTGTCCAAGATCCGTAACGATATCGTCCAGCTCAGTGAAATCTATGATTACGTTATTCTCGACCTGGGCGCCGGAATTGATGAAGCCGTTCAAACGTTATCGTCTGGAAATGGTCCCAAACTTGTAGTCACGACCGGGGATCCAACGGCTCTCACAGATGCCTATGCCTATATCAAAATCATGCAGCAAAGATCCCCTGGCAGCGCAATGGAAGTTGTCGTCAATATGGCGAAATCTACGGATGAGGGCGAGAAGATCTACGAAAAACTGAAAAATGCCTGCAGCAATTTCCTCGGCATCGAACCGCCGCTTGCCGGAATTGTTCTGCAGGATGACAAGGTCGCAGCGTCCATCCGGGCGCAATCAGGATTATTAACACGTTATCCGACCAGCAACGTCGCGCAGAATGTCGAAGATATCGCGGCGTCAATCATGAAGGGGGCTGCGGTGTAATTGCAGCACTAGTATATGAGTGGTATCCGTTCGACATCCGGCGTTACGCCCGCCGTCTCAAGTTCCGGGCAAGCGTCCACCACAGGCCCAGGCCAGGTTACGCCAGTAAGCCCGGCGCAGCCCTCTGGCGGACAGACAGGTCTGCCGGTAACATCGGCACCGGCGACGGCCGTTCAGTCACTGGAAGCAACCTTAATCACGGCCATCGTAACAGCGAAGACGTCCGGCGAAAGTGTCATCTTGCATTCCGAATTCGGGAATTTTAGATTGACGACAACGGCACCGCTTGCCGTTGGAAGCCAAATTACTTTCGAAATTGACGCGGTCGAAGACATCATTCTGGCGCGACTGATTTCAAAGGACGGCAAACCCTTTTCAACGCCCATCGACGTTAAATTATTGCCAATCGTCAATGCCGCCATGCCCAGCCCTGAAAATTATGTTCGGGCCGGACAGCTCCATCCAATGGAGATGAAAGCCGGTTTGCAAAATTTGACATCAAGTCAGCCGACACCGGATCCGAAAATGGCACAGCCGCAAACAAATACTGTCTCGACACCAACTCCCTCTCGTGCGGATCGCCCGTCCCCGTCTGTGACTGCGGGAGTTTCCCCCACCATTATACCGGAAGTACCGGCCCGGCTCGGTAATCTATTGGCCTACGAAAAAGCACTGCCGCCGCGACATCCGGATCCGTCTTTCCTCACAGCGAAGTCGGCAACGACATCGCCGCAGAGTAACACCGCGCGCATGTATCATTTTATTGCAGCAGAACTCATTCCGCCTCCGGATATGGCGGCGGCGGTTGCCCGGCCAGAAGGACCGGCGCCGGTAAAATCGCAGAAAATTGATCTGATTTTCCGCCCGGAGCAAGCGGTGTCCAATCCGGTGAACCGTCCCGATATTTTACGTGGTACCGTTCTATCAGTTCAACCGCCGCGGACAAGCGGTGGAGAGCAACAGGTTCACCTCAAGACATCGCTCGGTGTTATATCCTACGGCAGCAAGTCGCCGCCTGCCGTCGGTGGGACCGTCGAGTTTGCAGTTGCCGACAAAATTACGGCGTTTCCACTGGCCTATACGGATGTTCAGCAGCCGGGCCCCCGTGAGCCATTGATGCGGATCATGGGCGACTGGCAGAACTTGCGGCAAGCCATGAATGTCGTCGCCCTGCAGGATCCGGTGCTGGCGCAGTCTGTGGTCAATGCGGTTATCCCGCAGGCCAGCAGCCAGCTTTCTTCAAGCCTGCTGTTTTTTATGACGGCCCTGAAACTCGGTTCCGTTGAAAAATGGCTGGGACAGGATTTCAAGATGGTCCTGGAAGCCAGCGGCCGAACCGCCCTGCTTGGCGCACTGGAAGAAGATTTCGGGACGTTTTCACGGCTGCAAAGCGACTCCGGCGGACAAGACTGGAAAAGCCTGAATTTCCCGTTTTTTGACGGTCAAAACCTGCGCCAGATACGCATGTTCCACCGCCAGAACCATGCCAAGGACGGATCGGACGACGATGATCCGTCGACCCGTTTCGTTATCGAACTCAGCCTGACCCAATCGGGCCCGCTGCAGCTCGACGGTATCTTTGCGCCCCATCGGTTCGATCTGATCTTGCGCAGTGAACGGGAAATTCCCGGGCATATGAAACAGCAAATCCTGTCGTTATTTTCGGAGAATATGGAAATCTCCGGCATGCGCGGACAACTTGTCTTCAAGAAGATTTCGCCGTTCCCCGTTGACCCCTTGAGCGAATGGGAAACGGGAGTGGGTTCGACGGCCGCGGGCTAGATCCCCAGTTCTTTGCGCACGGCTTTGGTCAGTTTCGCCGAAACAATCGAATAGGCTTCATCGATATAGGCGCAAATATCCTCATCAATCATGGCTTTTTCTGACGTCAGCTGCACCCATTTCGCCCGAGCCAAATACGGCGCCGGAACGATATGCGCCTGCTCACACAGAATACGGTAAGACAAGTCGGAACATTTGAAGCTGATTTTCTGATCCTCGCCTTTTCCCCAATGCGAGCAGATTGCGAAAATCTTGCCGCCGATTTTCCAGACGGAGGCATTGCCCCATTGCACAACATTGCTCACCGCCGGCAGGTTTTGGCAATAGCTATCAAACTCGTCCCGTGTCACGCATCCATCCTCATGTTGATTTTCGCCGCCAGCGCCATTATGCCACACTTGAAGCCCGGCGGAAGCTAAGCCATATTCCCCGTTACGCACCATAGAAAAGAGAAAGCGCATTATGTTTGTCGTTGCGGCCCTTTATAAATTTGTCGCCCTGCCCGATTATAAGGACTTGCAGCCTGTTCTGCTAACTCTTTGTAAGGAAAACGATATTCAAGGGACTCTGCTGCTGGCAGAGGAAGGGATAAATGGCACTGTCTCCGGATCACGGGAGGCGATCGACACTCTCCTTGCCTTTTTGAAAGCCGATGAACGATTCGCAAATCTGCAGCATAAAGAGGCTGTCAATGCGCAGCAGCCGTTCTACCGCATGAAAGTCCGGCTCAAAAAAGAGATTGTCACCCTCGGCGCACCCGGCGTTGATCCGCGTCATACGGTGGGAAATTATGTCAAACCCAAGGACTGGAATACGCTGACCGCAGATCCGGACGTATTGCTGATCGATACTCGCAATGACTATGAGGTCGAGGTCGGCACCTTCAAGGGCGCCGTCAATCCCGAGACCAAGACCTTTCGCGAGTTCACGCAATTTGTCGACGAGAAGCTGGACTACAACACGCACAAAAAGGTGGCGATGTTCTGCACGGGTGGTATTCGCTGCGAAAAATCCACATCCTATTTACTGGCGCAAGGGTTTGACGAGGTTTACCATCTGGAAGGCGGGATCCTGCAGTATCTGGAGGATGTGCCAAAGGAAGACAGCACCTGGGAAGGCGAATGTTTTGTCTTTGACCAGCGGGTCACAGTCGACCATGACCTGCAAAAAGGCTCCTATGATCAATGCTATGCCTGCCGCTATCCGATCACCGAAGCGGACAAGACGTCCCCGCTATACGAAAAAGGTGTGTCCTGCCCGCGCTGCCATGACAGCTTGACCGACGCGCAGCAACAACGCTTTACGGAGCGGCAGAAGCAAATCGAGCTGGCCGCCGCCCGCAACGACATCCATATCGGCAGTAAAGACTGACTTTCGCCGTTCAAGCGCTATCTGAAAATCTGGCGACGTTCAAGATCAAATCTGGCATCTTCCAGTGGTGCTTCCCGACGTATTTCCCGCCGTGTCACGCCGATGTCCCGCAAGGTTCGGTCACTGGCTCGCAGGAGAAGGGCTTGCGCCGCCCGCTGCCGCCGCCACTTTGAATAATTTTCGACCTGCGTCCCGAGATAATCCATAAAGGCGCTCTTTCTGACGCCCTTGTGTGTTGCCGATGGCTTGGAAACGACGAAACTATTGCTGTGTAAAATATCCGACATACCTGTTACTCCATTGTTCAGATACCCCCAGTGTTGTTTTTAAGAAATGGGGAACGAAATAGCGCAATCAAACGAATAAAATTGACCCTCTGGCGCCAATGAACAATTTTTTTAGATAGTCGACTTGATTGACCCTATTGAACTATTGAACAGTGTTTCTAAATACCAGCCATGACTGTACAACCCGGCCTAAAAAAACAGATGAATCTGCCGTCGCTGGAAATCGACGTTCTGAAGACATTTGTCGCCATTACCGAAACAGGTAGTTTTGTCAAAGCTGCGGAGTTGGTGTTCCGCTGTCCGTCGGCTGTCTCCATGCAAATCAAAAAACTGGAACTGGTTCTGGACCGGCAGTTATTCAGGCGCGACACGCGGTCGCTCAAACTCACCGCAGACGGGGAGATGATGTTAAGCTATGCCCGTCGCCTGCTGTCTTTGAATGATGAAATCATCAGTCATTTCACTTTGCCGGACATGAGCGGTACGGTGCGTCTGGGCGCCGCCGAAGACCATGGCGCCCGGCTGCTGCCGGTCATCCTCAGGCGGTTCGCCAAAAGCCATCCCAACATCGCCGTTGATGTGGTCATGGAAAGCACCCCTGCCATGCTGAAGGGTCTTGAAGAGAACCGCCTTGACCTGGTGCTGATGACCACCTCCCATCGCCAGCCCCTGACGCCGGGAACCAAAATTCTGCTGGAGGAAAAACTGGCCTGGGTCGGACTGAAAGGCGGAAGCGCCTATGATCGCCATCCCCTGCCCGTCTCCCTGTGGGAAAAAGGCTGCGCCTGGCGGGAAACCGCGGTCGGCGCCCTTGAGGCGTCAGGCCGGGACTATCGTGTTGCCTATCAAAGCGCCCAGACACAGTCCCAGCGCGCCGCCCTCCTCGCCGATCTGGCTATTGCACCCTTCGCCGCCTCGCTGATCGAGACGCCACTGGTCAAGCTGGGGCCGGAGCATAACCTGCCGGAGCTGGATAATTACCAGGTCCGGCTGTTGGCAAATCCGGATATTGATGCGGCGGCAAAGGCGGTGTTCAACCATGTGGTCGCCTGTTTTGACGCCTTCAAGGCCGGCGAACTGGAATGTATCCACGGCTAAAGACTGGCCTCCGCCCAGCCTTTTTATTTGAGGAGCCGACGATACTCAATTTGCAGAATTTCGTCATCGGCTCGTGGCAAGCCACGCATAATATCCCGCCGACTTACGCCAATATCCTTTAACGTCCGGTCGCTCGCCCGCAACAATGACATCTGCGTCTCGCGCGCCCGCCGCCACAGCAGGAATTTATGGGCCACTGCTCCGAAAAAGGCCGAAAGTGACGCGTTTTTCACGTCCTCACGTTTTTCCGCCGGATTGGAAATTACGCAACAGGTATTCTGTAATATATCGGACATTCTGCTTCTCCATTTGTTGAATAAATCCGCTGTCTCTCCCCTAATATTTAGGGAAAGGGATAATTCAATCAAACGAATTAATTTGACTCTATTGATCAGTTTTTCTAAATTATCCCCATGACCATACAATCTGACCTTAAAAACCACGCCCACTTGCCGTCTTTGGAAATCGATGTCCTGAAAACATTTGTCGCGATTATCGAAACCGGCAGTTTTTCAAAGGCCGCTGAGCAGGTTTTTCGCAGCCCGTCCGCCGTCTCCATGCAAATCAAAAAGCTGGAAACGGTGCTGGAGCGCCCGCTCTTCAGGCGCGATACCCGCTCTATGGAAATCACCGCGGACGGCGAGATGCTGTTAAGCTACGCCCGCCGCATCCTGTCGCTGAATGATGAGATTGTCAGCCATTTCACCCTGCCCGACATGAGCGGCACCGTGCGTCTGGGCGCGGCCGAGGATTACGGCGTCCGGCTGCTGCCGGTTATCCTTCAGCGGTTCGCCAAAAGCCATCCCAATATTGCCGTTGATGTGGTCATGGAAAGTACCCATGCCATGCAGAAGGGTCTGGACGACGGCCATCTTGACGTGGTGATGATGACCACCTCGCGTCGCCAACCACTGACGCCCGGTACCAAAATATTACTGGAGGAAAAGCTCGCCTGGGTCGGGCTGAAAGGTGGCTGCGCCTATGAGCGGAAGCCCCTGCCTGTCTCCTTGTGGGAGAAAGGCTGCGCCTGGCGGGATACGGCTGTGGCTGCGCTTGACGGCGCCGGCCGCGAATATCGTGTGGCCTATCAAAGTGCCCAGACGCAGGCCCAGCGCGCCGCCATCCTCGCCGATCTGGCCATTGCGCCATTCGCCGCCTCCTTGATCGAGCCGCCCCTGGTCAAGCTCGGGGCCGAGCATAACCTGCCGGAGCTGGATAATTATCAGGTCCGGTTAATGGCCAATCCGGATATTGATCCGCCGGCGCAGGCGGTCTTCAACCATGTGATCGCCTGTTTCAACGCCTTCAAGGCTGGCGAACTGGAATGCATTCCCGGGTAACACCCGCCTTAACAGGTCTTTTCCGTCTCAGCTGCCGCCGAGCAGGTTCAGTTTGGCAAGCTTGGCAAAGGACGCTGCACCGTTAAACGTCGCAAATGATCCGGTTTTCATGATGTCTTCCATGGAGTTAACCAGCGCCCCGTAAGCCACCCGTGATAACGACGATCCCGCACTGACCCGCGTCACACCGGCGTCCTGTAATTCGGCCAGAGTGACATCGGGCAGGCCGATACCGGCCACCACATTCACCGGCGTCGAGACCTGATCGCAGACATGACGAATGGCCTGCAAATCCGGCAGGCCCGGCGCATAGAGCACATTGGCCCCGACCCGCTCATAGCCTTGCAGCCGGGCTAGGGTGTCCTCTAGATCAGGACGTCCATGCAGATAATTCTCGGCCCGCGCTGTCAACATAAACGGCCGGTCCAGCCCCTTTACCACCTCGACCGCGGCGGCGATCCGCTCGATGGCAAACTCCCGCTCATAAATCGGGTTGTCGGGATCACTGGTGGTATCCTCGATGGTGCAACCGGCGAGGCCGATCTCGGCGGCCATGGCCACGGTTTTCGCAACCTCTTCGGGGGAATCGCCATAGCCATTTTCAAGATCCGCACTGACCGGCAGCGAGGTGGCCGATAAAATCTCGGCGGCATGGGCCAGCACTTCATCGCGCATCACATCGCCGATGGCCAACCCCTTGCCGTGGGAAAAGGAATAGCCGGCACTGGTCGTCGCCAACGCCTCCGCCCCCAGCGCCTTCAACATCTTCGCCGATCCCACATCCCACGGATTGGGCAAAAAGAACGCCGTCCCGCGCCCATGCAACGCCTCAAACGCTTCCGCTTTTTCAACAGTATTCGACATAGCCCTGTTCCTCTCGCCTTTTTGTTCATGTTTTGTTCATTATGAAACGAGACGGAGAAACACACAAGCGAAAACGCGACTGGTAATTGAAATTGCTAGCTTGTCAGGCCGCGGCGGTAGAGGTCGATGGCCAGGTCGTCGATTTGTTTTTGCTCGGCCCGTTGTTGAGCCAGGCGGCTGCGTTTGTCGCGGACATCGAGGGCGACTTCATATTTCTTCAGTTCTCGATAGCAAAAAGACACCTCGTCTTTCAGGACGATGATTTTCTGCGAGATTTCCGCGACGCTGTTCTGCAGATTTTCCAGTCGCTCGTTGGCGACGCTGGCGTAGTTGGAATAGGCGAAATTGATATCCGGATTTTCCGCCGCAATTTCCCGTTCGCGATGATGTTCGTCCACCAAGTCTGCGCGTTGCTTCATAAAGCCATCGCGCATTTGCTCCATATCGGTGAGCTCCCGGCGTTTTTCGTCGAGTTTCCACTTATGCAGCCGGATAAGATTACTGAGACCCTTCATACCTTACACCATTTCCAGTTGGGGGACCGTGTCGAGAATTTCCGCCAGTTGCCCGTAGCAATCAGCAAGGCTGGTCTTGTCGGATTTTTGCTGGGTCATAAAGGTTTCCAGCAAAGGCTGATAATGAATGGCTTCGTCGACCATGGGATCGGTGCCCTTGCGATAGGCACCGAGACGAATCATCTCGGCCATATCTTCAAAGGTCGACAGATACTGCTTGGCCTTGGTGATAATCTGGTTTTCCGCGTCCGTATTACAGCCGGGCATGGTCCGCGAGATGGATTTCAGGACATTGACGGCCGGATAGCGGCCACGTTCGGCGATTTGCCGTTCCATAACGATATGGCCATCGAGAATACCGCGGACCGCATCGGCCACCGGTTCATTATGATCGTCGCCTTCGACCAGCACCGTAAACAGGCCGGTGATGGTGCCCTTACCGGCGCCGGGCCCGGCCCGTTCCAGTAATTTCGGCAATTCGCTGAACACCGTTGGTGTATAGCCCTTGGTTGCTGGTGGCTCACCGCCGGACAGGCCAATATCCCGCTGGGCCATGGCAAAGCGGGTAACACTGTCCATCAGGCACAGCACATCCTGTTCCTGATCGCGGAAATATTCGGCGAGTGATAAGGTCAGGTATGCCGCCTGACGGCGCATGAGAGCTGATTCGTCTGAGGTAGCGACAACCACAACACTGCGTTTCAAGCCTTCTTCACCCAAATCGTCTTCAATAAACTCCTGAACTTCGCGGCCGCGTTCGCCGATCAGCCCGATCACGTTCACATCTGCCTCCGTATTACGGGCGAGCATGGAGAACAGGACGGACTTGCCGACGCCGGAGCCGGAAAAGATTCCCATGCGCTGACCACGGCAACAGCTGACAAACGAATTCAATGCCCGAACGCCGAGATCGATTTTCCCGCCAACCCGTTGACGGGCATGGGCGGGCGGCGGGGTATTTCTGAAAGGAACGCGTATTTTACCCTGTTTCAGCGGCGGGCCCCCATCGATGGGTTCGCCCATGGCATTAACAACCCGGCCGAGCCAGCTTTCATCGGGATAGACAACCGGATCCTGTTCGGCAATCTCGGCCTTGCAGCCGATACCAATGCCATCAAGCACCGCGAAGGGCATGAGAAGACTGCGGTCATTGCGAAAGCCGACAACCTCGCATTTGACTTTATCCCTGTTGCGGGCCAGCAAATTAACCCGGCTGCCAATACTCAGCTGACGCTGGATACCGCCGACTTCCACCAGGAGGCCCTGGATGGCGACAACCCGTCCATAATATTGGGTAGGAGCGATCCGCTCGATTTCAGAAATAAGGCTTTGCACTTAATCAGTACTCCGTGCTGCGTCTACTAAATCTTTGTTTTCTTTGCTAACGAGCATTGTGACCATGATCATTTAACGTTTGGTAAACACGGGAAAATTTTAAGTTAATAAAGATAGTTAATTTTTGTCTTGGGGTTTAACACTTTGTTAAGTTAAGTTGTTAATAATATCCGGGTACAGGAGGTCCAGCTTATGCGGGTTTTATTGATAGAAGATGATAGTTCCATGGCCAGAGGCATCGAATTGATGCTCAATGCCGAAGGATTAAACGTTTACACGACAGATCTCGGTGAAGAAGGCGTGGATCTGGGAAAACTCTACGACTATGACATTATTATTCTGGATTTGGGCTTGCCCGATATGTCCGGATATGACGTGTTGAAGAAGCTACGTACGGCGAAAGTTACCACACCGATTCTGATTCTGTCCGGCATGTCCGAGCCAGATGACAAAGTGAAAGGTTTGGGCTTTGGCGCTGATGATTATTTAACGAAGCCTTTTAACAAAGATGAACTTGTCGCACGCATTCATGCGATTGTTCGCCGCTCGAAAGGCCATGCACAATCCACTATTCTAACGGGTAAACTGACCGTCAACCTTGATTCCAAATCAGTTGAAGTCAGCGGCCAGCGCCTGCATCTGACAGGTAAGGAATATGGGATGCTGGAGTTGTTGAGCCTGCGAAAAGGTACGACATTGACCAAGGAAATGTTCCTCAATCACCTGTATGGGGGGATGGACGAACCTGAATTGAAAATTATTGACGTTTTCGTCTGCAAACTGCGCAAAAAACTGGCCGCAGCCACCGCAGGGGATAACTATATTGAAACTGTCTGGGGACGCGGCTATGTGCTTCGTGATCCGGAAGAAGGATCAATGAGTCAGGCAAAAGCCAGCTAAGACTTTCCTGAACCAACCAATTTAACGACGGCGGTATTTTCGGATACCGCCGTTTTTTTATGCTGCAGCCCCCCTGCTTCTTTTATTTATACGAAAAACTTATCAATAACTCGTATTAATAGAAAAACCAGATAAATATTTGTCGAACCTGGTGTTTGCGGCTCTAGCCTGCCGCAAAATAAAAACGGGGCGTGTCTTCCATAAGATGACACGCCCCTGAATTTTTATAACCGGTAAAGCGGGTCTTACCCCGTCGCGGCCATCATCCCACCAGAGGCGGACGAATAAACACCGCGCAATCCTTCGACGGGTTTAAAGCTGTCACAAATCCCCAGAACCGTCTCGGCCCCACCGAGGAAGAGCGCGCCGTCATTGGCCAGAATTTTGTGGACTTGATCGAGGACACGCGACTTGGTTTCCTGATCAAAGTAAATCAGAACGTTACGGCAGAACACCACGTCGAAATTACCCAGATCGCTCAGGCTTTCCAGAAGATTTTTATGCTGGAATTTGACCATGGCCCGGATCGAACTGTCGATTTGCCAAATCTCCCCGGTCTGCTGGAAATATTTGACCAGAAGCTGGATGGGCAGGCCCCGCTGTACTTCAAACTGGGAGTAAAGACCGGCTTTGGCTTTTTCCAACACTTCATTGGAAATATCCGTCGCCAGAATTTCAACCCGCCATCCGGCCATTTTCGCCGCTTGTTCAGATAACAACATGGCCAGCGAATAGGGCTCCTGTCCGGTCGAACAGGCGGCATTTAAAATCCGCAAGGATTTCTGCCCGGCCCGCGCTTCCAGTAATTTAGGCAACACGGACTCTCTGAAAATATCAAAGGGCTTGTTGTCACGGAAAAAGAAGGTTTCGTTGGTCGTCATCGCCTCGATGATTTCCGTGAGCAGGCGCTCATCGCGATGTCGCCGGATCTCGTCGGCAAGATCCTCAAGGCTATCCAGTCCGCGGCGTCGGGCCAGAGGCACGAGACGGCTTTCAAGCAAATAGACTTTTTCTTCGGTCAGGACGAGACCTGAACGCTGGTGAACAATTTCACCGAAAAGCTGGAAGTCCTTACTGTTCATGAGGGCCTCCCTGAAATATATCCTACAATCGAAGCAGAAATATCCTGCAACGGGACAACAGAATTACAAATACCGGCATTGGCCACCGCCCCCGGCATACCCCAGACCACACTGGTTTCTTCATCTTGGCCAATCACGATTGCATTTGCCTCCGCAAGTTGTTGACATCCACTAAGTCCGTCATGTCCCATTCCTGTCAGAATAACCGTGAGAACACGGTTATCATAAATAGACTGTAAACTTCGCAACATCGGATCAACAGACGGCCGGCAGAAATTTTCCGCGGGCTCCTGGTTCAACCGAATGACGGTATTATTTTTTTCACGCTGAACGGTCATATGCCAGTCGCCCGGCGCGACATAAACTCGGCCGTCGACAACCATGTCACCATCTTTCGCTTCGACAACTTCCTTGTCGTAAATTTTATTCAGATGTTCCGCCAGCAATGCGGTAAAAGTGGCTGGCATATGCTGGGTAATAACAATCGGCAGATTGGTTTTGCCCTTCAATTGTTCAAACAACTGGAACAATGCCTGCGGCCCTCCAGTAGAGGAGCCAATGGCAATAATTTTCGGCGGCAGCATCGCCTTCGCCGGGCGCAAAGCTATCGGCGCTTTGGCGCCGGATAGCTTTTTTAGGTCCTGTGGCGTGCTCGGCTGCAGAGATGTTGGCCGAGGAACAGGCTTACCGGCCGCATCCGCCCGACCGCGCCGCGCGGCGCCCAGAACCCGGACTTTCTCGGTCAGGCCGCGCTGAAACGCTTCTTTCTCGTCATTGACACGCGTTGATTCTGGTTTTGCAATGTAATCGGCAGCGCCCATGGACAGCGCCTTCAGACTGACGTCAGCATTCCGCCGGGTCAATGTCGAGGCCATAATCACTTGCAGATCAGAATCCATCGCAATCAGCTGTGGTAACGCCGTCATACCGTCCATTTCCGGCATTTCAATATCCAGGATTATGATTTCGGGTTTATATTTTTTGCTTTCCCGAAGTGCCGACACGCCATTGTTGGCCGTCGCAACAACCTGAATATCGTCTTCCAAATCCAGCCATCTCGTCAAAAATCCGCGGATTACCGCAGAATCGTCAACGACCATAACGCGATAGGGATCCCGTGTCTTTGATACCGGTTCTTGTGATCTATTGAGTTGCCCCACTTACAACACTCCTACCTGCGAGAATTTCGCCTCAATAATCGCCCGATCGAAAGGCTTCATAATATACTCGTCGGCACCGGCTGAAATGGCTTCACGAATATGGGCCATGTCATTTTCCGTCGTACAGAAAATCACAACCGGATCTTCACCGCCGCTCTCTTGTCTTAACGTGCGCAAGAAATCAATGCCGTTCATCACCGGCATATTCCAGTCGAGCAAAATCACGTCCGGCATTTTTTCGGTGCATGCATCAAGAGCGCATTTTCCGTCTTCGGCCTCCGAAATACCAAATTTCAGATCTTCCAGAATTTTTCTCGCAACCATCCGAACAACTTTGGAATCGTCGACTATCAAACATGAGGGCATAAATATTCTCCGATTTTTTTTAAGCGGCGATGTCAGATTTACCTGCAAAATTCAGCAGGCGATCAATTTGTAAAATAACCAGTAGCTTGTCTTCCAGACGGTAAATACCTGCTGAAACTTCGCGCCACCTTGAATCCAGTGTTACGGGATTTTGCTGCATGTCGGCCGGGTTAAGACCGAGTACCTCGCCCACATTATCGATAAGCAGGCTATAAGGTTCGCCCTTGCATTCAACAACGACACTCATGCTTTTTTCCCCGTCCGGCAGTGACGGCAAGCTCAATCGTTTACGCACATCTATCGCTGTGACGATCCGTCCGCGCAAATTCAGAACACCAGCAACCTCCGGAGAAGACAGTGGTATTTTTGTTAGAGTCAGGTCGCGCAATACATCATGGACTTCCAATACGGGAATACCAAAAAGCTGATCTGCAATCTGCACCGTTACATATTCTTGTAAAGATTCGTTATTCATCCTGCGGCTCCACCTGCTCCAATTGTTTGAGAAATGACAGTCATAAGGCTATCCCGATCGAATTTAGCGACATAGTCGGAAAATCCGACATCCCTACCCCGATCAAAATCTTGTTGCCGGGTATGGGAAGACAAGGCAACGATGGGGGTTTCTTTCCACCTGTCATCACGTTTAACTTGTTCAGCAAACTCGAAACCGTCCATTTCCGGCATTTCGACGTCACTGATAATAATATCGTAGGAGTTGCCTTTTTCCCTTAGTTCCAAAGCATCGGCACCGTTTTCTGCTGTACTGACGGCGTATCCGGCTGCGGAAAGCAAGGGCACAAGCATATTACGGAAGAAGGGACTGTCATCCACCAGCAGAATTGACTGCTTTACGGCAACTTCCCCGAAAGGACGGGCATTACCGTTATCAAACCAGTTTCCAAAACATTGTTTCAAATAATAACCAACATCGATCAAATCCGTTGCCTTGTCCCGAACAACGGCGCTTCCAATAAGGCCTTCCTTCGCAGACGTCATTTCAACGTTCAAGCGGTCCTCGACGATATCGACGATCTCATCGACAACAAGCCCCATTGTGCGGTCGTCGTCGCTGAACACCAGAACAGGCTGACGGCCGGTTTCGACGATTTTAGTCGTCTCATCAATGACTGTCAGCGGCATCAATTGGCCGCGATATTGAACAACCATCTTGTCATCGGCGGTTTCGATGGTTTCAACATCAATTTCTTCCAGACGGGCGATGAGCGAGAGCGGTACCGCTTTCGGCTCCTCGCCACCAGCGCGGAAAACCAGCAAGGCTGTCTTTTCTTCCAGGTTCGAGCCCAAGCTAACTTCATCTTCAATTTTGTGTTCAGCATCCACCATCGCTTCACCGGAAGTTGCTGCGACACCATTTGGATCCAGGATCATGATAACGCTGCCGTCTCCCAAAATAGTGTTGCCTGAGAAAATGGACAGATGCTTGAGAATGGGCGCAATGGGCTTAACGACAATTTCTTCTGTGTCGAATACCCGGTCAACCACGATGCCGAAAGTATATTGGCCGACTTGTGTGACCACGACAAACTCTTCTGGTCCTTTGATTTCGCTTTGATCCGCGACTTCATCTGCTGCCGTTTCCAGCCGCAGGATGTCGTTGAGATGAACAAGCGGCAATAGATGATCGCGCAGGCGCAGAACCGGCGAATCGTTGACCATCTCGATGGTATTGTCCGCATCCTTGTCGATGGACGCGCGAACCAGTTCAACGACACTTGTTTGCGGGATGGCAAATCGCTCGCTGCAACATTCAACAATCAACGCAGAGACAATTGCCAGGGTCAGAGGGATCTTGATGGTAAAGGTTGATCCATTGCCTTCTTCAGATTTCAGGGCAATGGTGCCGCCGATTTTCTCAATATTGGAGCGGACAACATCCATGCCGACACCGCGGCCGGATACGTTGGTCACTTTCTCGGCCGTAGAAAATCCAGGGCGCATAATGAAATTCTGGATCTGCTGGCTCGACATGGCATCCAGTTCAGCTTCCGTCGCCAAACCATTTTCCAGAACCTTTGTCTTGATTTTCTCGGCGTTCAAACCGCGACCATCATCGGTGATGGTAACAATGATATGGCCGCCTTCATGATAGGCATCGAGCACGATCCTGCCTACGGGCTTTTTACCGGCGGCGGTACGATCTGCTGGAATCTCCAGGCCATGATCTGCTGAATTCCGAACCATATGGGTAAGTGGATCCTTGATCAGTTCCAGGACCTGCCGGTCCAGCTCTGTCTCGGCGCCATGCATGACCAGATCAATTTTCTTTTCCAGTTCATGACTGAGGTCGCGCACAATACGTGGCAGTTTTGACCAGGCGTTGCCGATGGGCTGCATGCGGGTCTTCATCAACCCTTCCTGCAGTTCCGTGGTGACATGGCTGAGTCGTTGCAGGGGAACTGTAAATTCATTGTCGTCCTTGCCGCGGACCATCTGCAACAATTGATTGCGCGTCAGCACCAGTTCACTGACCATTGTCATGAGGTTTTCAAGCATATCGACATTCACGCGAATGCTCTGATTGGCAATGCTGGATTCTTTTGGTGCCGCGTCCTTGTCAGGTTTGGCAACTGACTTGACCGGTTCTGGCGCCTTGACCTCTTCATCAGGACCCGGGGCCGCGTTAAAGGCCGCTTCGAGTTCATCCAGCGATGTTTCTGCGGGGTGTAATTCTTTCATGTCGGCGGTATCGCTAACGTCATCCGGTCCGTCTGCAGCAAGGAAAGCTGCTTCCAATTCAGCTTCTGTTGCCATGCCACGGGTATCTTCCTCCACGACGGGGGCAGCTTCCTCAACTTTAACTTCTGCTGGTCCGAAGGCGACATCGTTCAGGCGCCGGATCAAATCCGCATCATTGCCTTCGGGTTCAGCTTCCGTGTCTTCAATAACGGCGAGGATGTCCTTAATCACATCCATGGCTTCCAGAATGATGGTCACCACATCGGACGTGACTGTCAGTTCGCGATCGCGGATCTTGCCCAGAACATTTTCGCCGGCATGGGCGACAGCTTCCAGTCGGGGCAGCCCGAGAAATCCACATGTGCCTTTGATCGTATGGACGAGACGGAAGATATTGTCGATTTGACTTTCGTCACTCGGGTCTTGTTCTAGCACCACCAGGGAAGCGTCTACAATTCCAATATTCTCGTTGGTTTCCGTCAAAAATTCACTTAGCAGATCATCCATGGCGCCGTTCTCTCCATATACTTTGGCTACTTGGCTGTAGCACTAACACTCTTCGTACTTTCATGCAGAATGCAGGACATAGGTTAACAAGCGGTTACAAACCCGCACTTACCGTGGGATTTTTTAACTGAAATTGTATTCTCGATAATTTTGTTGAAAATTTTTATCAAAACCGGGCAGCTTCCCGCCCGGTTTTTTTTACGACTGTTCAGATAATACGGAAAACCCGCCCGAATCTATTCGGTTATCTCTTCGCTCAGGACGCACGGACTGACAGCACGACTTCACTTTCATCCATGCGGACGATTTCCAGTTTGGCGCCCGTATTTTCAACAAGGGCCATAATATAATAAGTACCGACATTTTGGGCAGTCAAGGCATCGTCGTCATAGCCATTCAGCAACGCCGTCGTTACCTCTTCACGCAGACCGGCCCGCGTACCCTGCGCGGTATAAGTGAACGACCAGTCACTCCCGGAAACAGTGCCATCTATTGATAATTCTCCGCCTCGCGGCAAGGCGCCGCCTGCCAGAACTACCATGTTACATAATATCTTGATGACATCCTTTGGCAGATTCTCGGCGCCACCGGCGTCATCAGGCCAAGTGAAGGCGACTTTACCATAGGACATGAACTCGCGGCACAAATTACGGGCTTCACGCACCGAGACCTCGGGGCCCCTGCCGCCAGCGAGACCAAAGGCAAGCCGATAGAACTGCAGACGGGCTGAAGCTTCACGGGCACTTTGGCTGACCAGTTCAAGCGCTTGTTCGCGCATGTCCTCGTTGCCTTCATCCTGCATCAGTTCAATGCCATTGCTGACCGCACCCACAGGGCCGATAACGTCATGGCATAATTTTGAACTCATAAGAGCGGCCAGTTTTAAATCAATCATACTCTCTCCAAAAATCTGCGCCCGTGATGGGGGCGGAATATCCTGTGTCGTGTCTGCGACAATTATGTATATTATTTATGCAACAATCCCCTAGGTTATGTTAAGAGAAAAATCATGCTCTCATTTTTTTCACCAGGTCAATATGTCCGTCACCCGCTGGAACCGGATTGGGGGATCGGGCAGGTACAGTCGTCAGTCGCCGACCGGGTAACAATTAATTTCGAGCATGCTGGAAAGCAACTTATCATTGCCAGTCTGGTGGAACTTCAGACCATCAGCGCTGAAGAAGCACAAGCGAGCCGCGGCGATAAGAGTAAGGGGTAAGAGGATGTCATCTGGTAAAACGGTCTTTGCTGTGCCAAAGGCACCAGGACGCGGGAAGCGCAAAGCCAGGTATGAACGCAAGGGACGCCAGGTTGAGCCGTTTGCGGCCCGGGAGATTGCGGCCCTGCTGGGCGATCGTTCGCGCCGGCCGGACCTGCTGATCGAGCATCTTCACTTGATACAGGATACGTACGGGTTCTTGTCAGCGGCGCATTTGACGGCGTTGGCGGACGAGATGCGGTTGGCCCTGGCCGAGGTTTATGAGGTGGCGACTTTCTACCATAACTTCGAGGTGGTGAAAGACGACGCGGCAGCACCGGCGGCATTGACCCTGAAAGTCTGCGACAGCCTGAGTTGCGAGATGGCGGGGGCCATGGCGTTGCAGCAGGAGCTTGCGGCGAAATATGGCGGGACGCTCCAGGTCACCCATGGCGCCTGCATGGGACGATGCGAAAGTGCGCCGATTGTGCGGCTGAAGGATCGCTATGTTGAAAACGCGACGGTCGCGGATGTCGAGGCGGTCGTCGAGGCGGCCAAGGTGAATGCACCGTTACCTGACATCGAGGCGCCATCGCTTGAAGACTATCAGGATACGGGCGGGTTCGATGCTCTTAACCGGCTTCGCAACGGTCACCTGACAGCCGATGCCATTATCGAGACATTGAGTGATGCCGGGCATCGCGGTCTGGGCGGCGCGGGTTTTCCCCATGCGCTGAAACTTAACTCGGTCCTGTCGGTACCGGGGCCACGCTATATGGCGGTCAATGCCGATGAAAGCGAGCCGGGCACGTTTAAAGACCGGTATTATATGAACAGCAATCCCTATCCGTTTCTCGAGGGGATGCTGATCGCGGCAAAGATTGTCGACGCCGAGGCCATCTATATCTTCCTGCGCGATGAATATCCGGAAACCGCGAAAATCCTCACCTCTTGCCTGACGCAGATTCGCGAGGCTGGCCTTGATGACGGGCGGCCCATATATCTTCGCCGCGGCGCCGGCGCCTATATCTGCGGGGAGGAAAGCGCCATGCTGGAAAGCATCGAAGGTAAGCGCGGCCTGCCGCGGCATAAGCCGCCCTTCCCGGCGCATGTCGGCCTGTTCGGCCAGCCAACCCTGATCAATAATGTGGAAACTCTGTATTGGCTCCCCGATATCATCACCAAGGGAACGGCCTGGTTTAAAGACGGCGGCCGCAATGGCGGCACGGGCTTTCGCACCTTCTCCCTGTCGGGTCATGTCAACAAGCCCGGTGTCTATATTACACCGGCGGGCATCACGGCGCAGGAACTGATCGATGAGTTTGGTGGCGGCATGAAAGACGGACATAGCTTCCGCGCCTACTTGCCAGGCGGTGCGTCCGGCGGCCTCCTGCCCGCTGCCATGGCCGATATCCCGCTGGATTTTGGCACCCTGGAAAAATACGGTTGCTTTATCGGGTCCGCCGCCGTGATCATTCTGTCCGATCAGGATGACATGAAAATGGTCGGGCGCAACCTGATGCGCTTCTTTGAAGATGAAAGCTGCGGCCAATGCACGCCGTGTCGGGCAGGCACGGAAAAAGCGCTGCACCTCATGGCGGCAGAAAAATGGGATGCAGACCTTTTAACGGAACTCAGTGATTGTATGCGCGATGCGTCCATCTGCGGATTGGGTCAGGCAGCGCCCAACGGCTTGTTGTCGATCCTCAAGCATTTTGCGGAGGATGTGCAATGAGCGAGTTGATCACCTTTGAATTGGACGGCAAGACTGTTTCCGCAACGGCAACCGATTCCATTTGGGACGTGGCGAAACGCGAAGGCACAAAAATCCCCCATCTCTGTCACGCGGATCGAGTTGGGTTTGAAGCAGACGGCAACTGCCGCGCCTGCATGGTGGAAATTGAGGGCGAGCGCGTTCTTGCGGCCAGCTGTATCCGGACGCCGACCGACGGCATGGTCGTCAATACGGCAACCGATCGGCCAACCAAAGCCCGGAAAATGGTGATGGAACTGCTGATCGCCGATCAGCCAGATCGCGCCGCCACCTATGATGCAGACAGCCACTTCTGGCAAATGGCCGATCAACAAAAGATTGCCGATAGCCGGTTTGCAGCCCGGGACATGCCCCTCGATGATCTGTCGCATCCGGCCATGGCAGTTAATCTGGATGCCTGTATCAACTGTAATCTCTGCGTCCGTGCCTGCCGTGATGTACAGGTAAATGACGTCATAGGTATGGCCGGCCGAGGTGTAAACTCGAAGATTGTCTTTGATTTTGATGATCCCATGGGCGACAGCACCTGCGTTGGCTGCGGAGAATGCGTGCAAGCCTGCCCAACGGGCGCCTTGCTGGAGAAATCGGTTGTCGGCGATGCGCGGGTCGACCGAGAAGTTAACAGTGTCTGTCCGTTCTGCGGGGTGGGCTGTCAGCTGACCTTCAAGGTCCGCGATGACAAAATCTTGTATGCCGAAGGCCGGGACGGGCCGGCCAATGAGGAACGGCTCTGTATCAAGGGTCGCTTTGGCTTTGACTATATCCATAATCCGGAGCGTTTGACCAAACCCCTGATCCGTAAAGAAGGCATCGCCAAGGACGATGTGTCCACGCTTGATCCGGCCAGCCCGCTCACCCATTTCCGCGAAGCCAGCTGGGAAGAAGCGCTAGAGATTGCGGCGAATGGTTTGACGCAGATCCGCGACACGAACGGCGGTAACGCGCTTGCGGGTTTTGGCTCAGCCAAGGGATCCAATGAAGAAGCGTATCTCTTCCAGAAATTGGTGCGCACGGGTTTTGGCACCAATAACGTTGATCACTGCACTCGGTTGTGCCATGCCTCGTCCGTAGCTGCTCTGCTGGAAACAGTGGGTTCCGGTGCGGTTTCGGCACCGTTTACAGAAGCCGAAAATGCCGAGGTGATCATGGTCATCGGCTCCAACCCGACCATCAATCACCCGGTCGCCGCCACCTTCTTCAAAAATGCGGTTAAAAAAGGTGCCAAGCTGATCATCATCGATCCGCGCGGTCAATCCCTGTCCCGACATGCCACGTATATGTTGCAGGAAAAGCCGGGGACCGACGTGGCACTGCTCAATTCCATGATGCATGTGATCGTAAAAGAAGATCTTACAGACAAAGACTATATCCGGAACCACACTGAGAATTTTGAAGAGTTGAAAGCCCATCTTGAAGAATTCAGTCCCGAAGCCATGGAAAAAGTGACGGGGATCGAGCCGGACCTGATCCGCGACGTGGCACGGGAATTCGCTACCGCCAAGACTTCCATCATCTTCTGGGGTATGGGCATCAGCCAGCATATACATGGCACCGATAATTCCCGCTGCCTGATCAGCCTGTCTCTGATGACCGGGCAAGTGGGTCGTCCGGGCACCGGGCTGCATCCCCTGCGCGGCCAGAATAATGTGCAAGGGGCTTCCGATGTGGCGTTGATCCCAATGTTCCTGCCCGATTACCAATCGGTGGAAGATCCGGTCATTCGGGAAAAGTTCGAGAAATTCTGGAAAGCCGACATCGATCCCAACAAAGGGCTCACAGTCGTCGAGATAACCGAAGCCGTGCATGACGGAACGGTCAATGGTATGTATATCATGGGCGAAAATCCGGCCATGTCGGACCCCAATGTCAACCATGCCCGTGAAGCCTTGTCGATGCTGGATCATCTGGTTGTGCAGGATCTGTTCCTGACCGAAACTGCGGCCTATGCAGACGTGGTGCTGCCGGCGTCCGCCTGGCCGGAAAAAGATGGCACCGTCACCAATACCAACCGACAGGTACAAATGGGACGCGCCGCCGTTCCCATGCCGGGCGATGCCCGACATGATTTGTGGATCATTCAGGAAATGGCAAAACGCCTGGGGCTCGACTGGCAATACGAGCATCCAAAAGAAGTGTTTACAGAAATGACCCAGGTGATGGGAAGCATCAAGGGCATTAGCTGGGACCGGCTGGAAAAAGCTGATGCAGTGATTTACCCGTGCGCAAGCCCGGAAGATCCGGGACAACCGTTGATCTTTACGGAAAGTTTTCCAACGAAGAATGGCCTTGGCAAGTTCGTTCCAGCCAGCCTGATCTCGCCGGATGAGACACCCGATCGTGACTTTCCAACAGTTCTTACGACGGGGCGCATATTGGAACATTGGCATACCGGTTCCATGACACGCCGTTCCGAGGTTCTGGATGCGATTGAGCCGGAACCAATTGTCCATATGCCGCCAGGTATGATGGAAAGCCTGAATGTTCTGCCCGGCGACCTGGTCACCGTTCAATCGCGCCGTGGTCAGCTCGATATCAAAGTACGCGCCGATGGCGGCGTCCAGAATGGTATGATCTTCATCCCCTTCTGCTACGCCGAAGCCGCCGCCAACCTCCTCACAAACGACGCCCTCGACCCCTTCGGCAAAATCGCCGAAGTCAAATACTGCGCCGTCAACGTCCAAAAGAAAAATATGCCGGAAATGGCTGGAGACCTCTAACGAATGTCGACTAAAATCGGAATTTTGCAAACCGGGAATCTTGACGGATATCTGGGCGAAACCTATGGCCAATATCCCCAGTTGTTTATCGATTTGCTGGCGTCGGAACCGTTCGAGTATCAAATTTATGAAGTCGTAAACGGCGAATTTCCAAAAAGCCCGATGGATTGTGACGGGTGGATCATTACCGGTTCCAAACATGGTGTGTATGAAGATCACGACTGGATAAAGCCGTTAGAAGAATTCTGCCGTAAACTGATCAAAAGCAAACAGCCAACGGTTGGCATATGTTTTGGGCATCAGATCCTGGCGCAGGCCATGGGTGCCAAAGTCGGCAAGTTCGAGGGCGGCTGGAGCGTCGGCCTGAACGAATATGAATTGACCGAAACCGGTGAAAAAGTTCGGCTTATTGCCTTCCATCAGGATCAGGTATTGGAACAGCCGGAAGACACCGACATTTTCATGTCGTCGGATTTCTGCGAGATTGCCGGCTTGAGATATTCTCCTACATGTTATTCCGTACAACCGCATCCAGAGCATACTATTTCGTTTAATACCGATCTCATAAAGATCCGGCGCGGCAAAGTAGTGCCTGAAGATGTCGCCGATAGCGCTCTTCTCAAACCTTATGAGCCGAATGATCAGGCCCGGTTTGGCGAGATGATGGCCGGCGTGCTGAACGGAAAATTAAGTCCATAATAATCTTCGGCCATGGCCGACTGCCACTATTCAGAAACCGTTTTTTCCGCAGAATGCCAGGCCCAAATTAGTCCGACAGCGGTCAGTACGGCGGCCACCACAAAAATAATGGCGTAGTTGCCGGTCAAGGCGAACTGGACTCCGCCAATGGCAACGCTCACCGTCCCCCCTAACAATTGCGATGTCATTAGAATGCCGCCCGCCTGCCCATGTTTTTCAGGTGGCACAGATGCCATGACCGGGCGCCGGCCAGCGATAAACAAGGCGCAATTGGTAATTCCCCAGGCGACAAAACCGGGGATAAGGTAGAAGTAACTTCCCCCAGACATAAAAAATCCAACCCACAGCATTCCTATAACAGTGAGGATCAGGCTGATTAGCAGAACCGGCCGGGCACCGATGCGATCGACGAGCATACCCGTCGGGGTCCCTGTTAACGGTGCCATGCCAACGGCGGACAGAAGAATTACCCCGGCCATTAACGGGCTCAATTTCAGGACATCCTGCAAATATAAAGCGCCGAAAATAACGATACACATTTGATTGAATTGAGCGATGAAGATGACGAAGTTGCAAACCGAAAAAGTGCCATTATTGAACAGATCCAGCTCCATCAAAGGATTTTTCTTCTTGTTCTCGAGAGAGACGAAAACCCATATGACGCCAATACCGCCGATTGCCATTCCGATTATAATAGGGCTAGTCCAGCCCCAATCCGGACCTTGCATAAGGGCGAAAATAATCAAGCCCATCCCGCCGACCAGGGTCAAAAGGCCGGGGTAATCAAATGTCGCTGTTTCTTCATTTTTCTCGATGTCCCGCCAAGTACTGAGGACAATAATTGCAATTGCAATCATAACCGGAATATTTATCCAGAAAATCCAACGCCAGGACAAAATGTCTGTAAAAAAGCCTCCAACAAGCGGACCGATGCCCAGGAAAAAAGTACCGACCGCGCCATAAATACCAAGTGCCAGACCGCGCTGTTCGGCCGGGAATGTGATGGTGATCATGGCGAGCGAAATCGGAAAAATAATCGCGGCGCCGGCGCCTTGAAAAACACGAGCGGTCACCATTTCTCCGCCGGAATCCGCAAAACCACAGGCAAAGGATGCAGCACCAAAAACAATCATACTAAGCGTAAACAGGTTTCTAATACCAAAGATATCGCCGAGTTTCCCGCCCACCGCCGCAAGACCGGTAAAGATCAGAAGGTAGGCATTAATCACCCAATGGGACAGCGATACGGAAAGACCAAGATCTTTTCGAATAGTGGGCAAGGCAACGCCAACAACGGTTTCGTCCAGCAGGATGAGCCCCATAACCCCTCCCATAGCGCCAAGGATCCACCATTTGCGAGTGTCGTCCTTTATCATCATGCTCCTCTTTGGCGTTATGCTATTCTTTCTTGAAACCAGAAAGCCGTTCCTCTTCTCCGCTGGCCCGGCCCGGACTGTTGTCACGCTCAAACTGAAGGCCGGCTTTCAGGCCATATTCCTGCCCCTTATTGAGCAGCATCTTGTCGGCTCGCAAGGTATGCCAGGAGTTTTCGACAATATCCCGCGCCAGCTGGATGACTGTTTCTGATAACGAGGCGTCTGGCACACATTTATTCGCAAGGCCAATTTCAAACGCTTCTCGTCCGCTAACCACCCGTCCCGTATACATCATCTCCTTGGCACAGGGGATACCAACGCGTCGCGGCAATCGCTGGCTCATTCCCCATAGTGGCGTCAGCGCCCATTTTCCATGGGTATCAGCGAATTTTGCCCCCTTCCCGCACACCAGAAGGTCACAGGCCAGCGCAAGTTCCAATGCGCCTGTATAGCAATGCCCCGCAATCTCACCAATAACCGGCTGCGGTAAATCCTCAATCATCTCGACGGTTTCCGCCTGGTAGGTCGGATGCGGCGCGACGTCACCTGCCTGCATGGCCTTTAAATCATTTCCCGCGGAGAAGGATCGACCATTGCCTCTTAAAATAACACATCCAATTTTATCTGCCTGCTGAGCGAGTGCCTCAATATGGGTGCGCAGTTCGATAAAAAGCGAGGGACTCAACGCATTGAGCGCTTCCGGCCGATTGAGGCTGATGATCGCGATACCATCTTGATCTTGTCGTGTTACGAGATCCGTCATGAAGTTTTCCTTCTTATTTTTATGTGCCCATCAGGATTTAGCTTGAGCCCGGGCCCGACGGCCCATAAAGCGTTCCCGATAGAATGTGTAAACACCGCTGCCTACGATAATCAGACTACCAAAAATTGTCCACTGATCCGGGATATCTCCAAAAACCATTATGCCCAGAATGATTGCCCAGAGCAGGATCGAGTAGCGAAACGGAGAGGAAAAACTTATATCGCCGACCCGCATGGCCATGACACTAAACAAATATCCAAAAATGACAAAAACCGCCGCACCAGACAGCAACAATAGTCCTTCAGAAGTCACCGGCTTCCATTCCATTGTAAAGGACAGAACGCCGCCAACGATCAGAATAGCGATTGATGTTAAAAAGGACACGAAAAGCGACGGAACCGCCTGCGAAAGTTGGCGTGTCGATAAATCCCGTAGCACAATGAAAAAGACAGCGGCGACTGCCCAAAGTGAAAATTCATTGAACCCTTCGGATCCGGGACGAACGATGATAAGCACGCCGATAAATCCGACGGCGATTGCCAGATATCGCCGCCAGCCGACGACTTCCCGCAAAAACAAAGCCCCAGCCAATGTCACAGCCAAGGGCAAAGCTTGCAATATGGCCGTTGCATTGGCGATCGGCATATTAAACAAAGCTGTCAGAAAACAAACCGTTCCTCCGATTTCTCCAATCAGGCGAAGGACAAGCGTCTTCCTATCAGCCTTCGGTATCCGGAACACAAAAGCTTTGTTATAGGCCGTCAACGCCCCGAGCAGGATCGTCGTAAAAATACCCCTCAGGAACATTGCCTGAAACATGCTCAGATGTTCCGCGGCAAGCTTCATGGTCGTATCATTGAGGACAAACGCGGCCATACTAATGGACATGTAAGCCGCGCCGCGCATATTGTCGGAAAGCTGAATTGTCATAGAGCCATTAATCTCGCAATCGGCGCATAACCGCAAGCTCTATTCTTCTAGCAAAGGTCGCTTAGAAAAGTCCCGCACGCACCAAGAACCATATCGCGCTTTTCTGACCAGGGATTATGGCCGCAGCCTGCTAACAAAAGCTTCCGAAAGGATCCACAGGTGGCACTTTCAATAGCCTCAATTTGCGCCAGGGTTCCATAGTTATCTTCGAGACCTTGAATAACAAAAACCGGCGCGGAAATGGACGGCAAATAATTTTCAATGTTCCATTGGCGAAAGGCCGGATCCAGCCAGGCATCATTCCAGCCACGAAATGCGACCTCTGTATTCATTCCATGGAATATTTCCAACCTAGCTTTCAAGTCGGCTTGTTCATATGCACGCTTTGCAAAGCGAATACCCTGAACCGAAACGTCTTCACAATAGACATGCGGCGCCATGGCAATCACGGCGCGCGGTGCTGGTATCACGCTCATCCCCGCATAGATCAGGGATATGGACGCGCCATCTGAATGACCAACCAGAACAAAGTCATCAATTTCGAAATTCGTCAGTATTTGAGGCAGCATCCGTTTGGCCTCATGCTGCATGTAATCGAGGGGGCGTGGCAAGTCGCACGGATCCGAGCCTCCATATCCCAGCCGACTATAAATCAGCCCGGCGCATCCCGTCATCTGGCATAGTTGGTCGGGGAAGTCCTTCCACAAAGCGGTACAGCCGAGGCCCTCATGCAAAAAGACCAGAGTTGGACGACCGGGATCAGAGGCGGCGATTAGCCGATATTCAATCGCCGCCCCTGTTATATTTGCTATTTCTGTATCGGCCGGTGCCGTCACGATTTCCGGATCATATTGACAATACCCGAGAAATCAGCAGCTTCTCCATCGCCGGACACATAGCTTTCGTAAAGATCCATGGCGGCTTTACCAAGCGCCGTTGAGGCGCCAAAACCTTCGGCTGCTTCTTGACTGAGATGCAGATCTTTGAGCATATTCTGCGCCGAGAAGCCGGGCTTGTAATCATTATTCGCCGGGCTCGTGGGCACCGGCCCCGGAACCGGACAATAGCTTGTCAGCGACCAGCATTGACCAGAGGCCGTAGAGACAATATCAAACATGGTCTGATGCTCAAGGCCGAGTTTCTCTGCTAGGACAAAGGCCTCACTGACACCGATCATGGATATGCCGAGGATCATATTGTTGCAGATCTTTGCAGCCTGACCATTCCCCGCCCCGCCGGTATGGACAATATTCTGGCCCATGGCAGACAGTATTGGCTCCGCCATGGTAAAGGCAGCATTTGTTCCGCCGACCATAAAGGTCAAAGTACCGGCCGCCGCGCCGCCGACACCGCCGCTCACCGGTGCATCGACCATATGCATTCCAGCAGCAGACGCCGCGGTTGCCGCCTCGCGGGCTGTCGCCACGTCAATCGTCGAACAATCAATAAACAAGGTATCCGCATTCGCGGTAGCCAGTATCCCGGCGTCACCGAGATACACGGCGCGGACATGATCTCCTTTTGGCAGCATGGTGACCACGACGCCAACATCTGAGGCGGCATCTGTCGCCGTCGCACAGGCTTCCGCGCCTTCGGCAACACAGAGGGCGACAGCGTCAACAGATAGATCAAAAACTTTAACTGAATGACCGGCTTTTAACAGGTTGAGCGCCATAGGCCCGCCCATATTACCGACCCCAACAAAACCAATTCTGGCCATTTTAAGTCTCCTTGCGATCCGGCTACGACACTCCGCAGCCGGAAGAATTGTTGACGTGGGTTATTTATGAGTTGGCATAATGAATTCAGCGCCCGCCTTAATACTATCGGGCCATCTGGATGTCACAGTTTTCACTTTTGTATAGAAGCGAACGCCTTCCGGTCCATGTTGGTTATGGTCACCAAAAGCCGAGTTCTTCCAGCCACCAAAGCTATGGAACGCCAACGGGACCGGGATCGGCACATTCACACCAACCATGCCAACCTCGACATTATTGGAGAAGGCCCGGGCGACATCACCATTCCGGGTGAAGATAGTTGTCCCGTTGCCGAATTCATGATTATCGACCATTTCCATGGCCTCATTGAATGTCGGTGCCCGGACGACGGAAAGAACGGGGCCAAAGATTTCTTCTTTGTAAATCCGCATGTCTGTTCCAACATTATCGAACAGGCAACCACCCATGTAGTACCCGTTCTCATATCCCTGAAGGCTGAGGTCCCGGCCGTCGACAATCAGATCTGCCCCTTCTTCAATACCAAGATCCACATAACCTTTAACTTTGGCCAGATGGTCGGCCGTCACAAGCGGACCCATATCGCCATCAGCGGCACTTGGACCAACTTTCAACGCCCGTACTTTCGGAGCGAGTTTCTCAACAAGTTCATCTCCGGCATCGCCAACAGCCACGGCAACAGAAATCGCCATGCAGCGCTCGCCGGCAGATCCGTACCCGGCGCCAATAAGCGCATCAACCGCTTTATCCATATCGGCATCCGGCATGACCAGCATATGGTTCTTGGCGCCGCCCATGGCTTGCACGCGCTTGCCCGCTTCCGCTGCCCGCGCATAAACATATTTTGCAATGGGTGTTGAGCCAACAAAGCTGACAGCTTTAACACGGGGATCATCCAGGATCGTATCCACGGCCAATTTGTCGCCGTTAATCACGTTGAGGACACCAGCAGGTGCGCCAGCTTCCAACATCAGTTCCGCCAATCTCATGGGCAGGGACGGATCTTTTTCAGACGGCTTCAATACAAAACAGTTGCCGCAAGCGATCGCAACGGCAAACATCCACATCGGTACCATAGCTGGGAAGTTAAACGGGGTGATACCCGCAACAACACCCAAAGGTTTGCGCATGGAATACATATCGATCCCGGACGAAACATTGTCGGAAAATTCGCCTTTCAACAGATGTGGAATGCCGCAAGCAAATTCCACGACTTCCAATCCCCGAATAATCGATCCCTTGGCGTCAGAATGAACCTTGCCATGTTCACTGGCGAGCAAAGCCGCCAAATCTTCAATATTTTCTTCGATCAGTTGCTTGTAACGAAACATGACTCGGGCCCGCGTAATCGGCGAGGTATTTGCCCATTCGCCCGCGACGGCCTGACTATTGGTGATGGCCGCTTCGACTTCCTCAACTGTGGCCATTGGCAGGTCGGCCATATGCTCACCTGTACTCGGATTATATACCGGGCTAAACCGGCCTGAGGTTCCAGCGACATATTGGCCGCCGATATAATGTTTAAGTTGTTCCGTCATAGGTTCCACTCCCAGAAATAAAATTATCTTATCCTCACTTTACATAGGTAAAAATGCAAAGTATCTAGATAAGAATGCACAATCCCTGTGCACAAATACACATCAGGAGACTGCTATCTTTGACTGGAATGATGTTCGGTTCTTCCTCGAATTAAGCCGCAAAGGTCGCCTGACTGAAGTGGCCAAAGCGCTGAAAGTTGATCACACGACGGTCAGCCGCCGGGTTCTTGCCCTTGAAGAAAAACTCGATACGAAATTATTTGAAAGCACGTCACGCGGTTTTGTTTTAACGCAGGCCGGAGAACGATTGCTGCCACAGGCTGAAGCCATGGAAAGTGCGTCGGCCAGCATTCAGGAAAATATCAGCGGTGAGAATAAAACCCTGACCGGCACCGTACGGCTCGGCGTACCAGAAGGTTTTGGCAGTCAGTTTCTCGCAAAGGAACTAACAGCATTTCAATTGCGCCATCCGGAAATCGAACTGGAATTTGTCGCCAATGATCGTTTTGTCAGTTTGTCGAAACGTGAGGCGGATCTTTCCATTACGCTTGCCCGTCCGCAATCGGGACGCCTGATTTCCCGCAAGCTGACAGATTACCGGCTTCGGCTTTATGCAACAAAAGACTATTTAAAGTCACACCCGCCGATTACCTCCAAAGAAGATTTACAGGGTCATAATTTCATTTCCTACATAGACGAACTCGTCCCTGACCCGCAACTTTTATATCTGGAAGATGCTGTCGGGACCCCGTCCGTTGGCTTAAAAAGCTCCAGCATCGTTTTTCAGTTTCAGGCTACCCTCGCCGGCGCGGGGGTCAGTATCCTTCATTGTTTTGTTGCGGATGAGTATCCCGAACTGGTTTGCCTGCTGCCGCGGGAAATAGAAATTCAAAGGACGTTCTGGCTAAACACGCCTGAAGATATTCACGATTTAGCGCGCATTAAAGCGGTCAGCGAATTCCTAAGCGATGTAGTGCAACGCCAGCGTAAAAAACTGATGGGCGAAATCTAGGACTATCGCTTGAATAGCCGCAGTGATATGATCACCCCATGACAAACCTGCTCAACAATGTGGATGATCAACGAATTATGTGCCCGGCTCTGTAAGCTGGGGCCGGGAAATCAGGTTGTGCCACAACCGCTTCCATAACATCTCATTTATTTCACATTGCACTGGATACGTATTATGTCTTCCTTGACTGCCCTGAATACACTACCGCTGGTAAACAGCGACGACTTACAGACGCAACCGGTTCGTTATTTCGTCACAACGGAAATCGATCCTTCTGCGCTTCCCCGTATTCTCGAAAATTTCGCGCTACGAAACCTTGTCCCAACGCAATTAGTGGCGCACCAGGAAAACGACTATCTTGAAGTATCGTTGACAGTTACCGGACTTACCACGCAGGAGGCGTCGCACTTGCAGCTTCGGTTACTCAATATACTCCCTGTCCAAAGCGTCCATATGGATCAACTCTGAAAGATAGCTTTTCCAATCCGATGGCCGAGGCCATTTAACCAGATCGACAGGCCCGAAAAATAACCGGGAGTAAATCCTTGCATTTTTTGCAGGCTTCGCCATGCTGATATGGTTCGATCCTGATCGAAGCAATTTAACAAGAAAAACGGATAGTCTGCTCCGCACGATCCACCCTCTTTCACAGGACAAGTCCTATCAACGAGCCAGCTGAAAATAGCATACGGGAATATTTCCTTCTGGGTCTTCTTGCCTTGTTGTGGGGATCCTCCTACCTATTTATCCGCGTTGGCGTTGAGTCCATTCCACCGGCAACATTGGTGACCCTTCGGGTAACCATCGCAGCAGCCGTGCTCCTTATGGTGATAAAGGCCCAGGGGCATTCATTACCTAGGGATCTCAAAACATGGAAAAATCTGGTGATACAGGCTTTTTTCAACAGTTTTGGCGCTTGGGTCTTACTTGCCTGGGGCCAGCAATATGTAGAAAGCGGTTTGGCCGGAGTCCTTAATTCAACGTCACCTATTTTTGTGTTTTTTATCACCTGGATTATAACACGGCACGAAGCGGTCTCTCTTCGGAAAGTACTGGGTGCGTTTGTGGGGTTGGGAGGTGTTATTCTGATCATCGGTGTTGATGCCCTGCAGAATCTCGGCCAACAAGTTTTCGCCCAACTGGCTATTCTCCTCAGCGCCATGTTTTACGGCTACGCGGCGATCTTTGGCAAACGATTTAGTCACCTGCCACCAACCGTGACCGCTGCCGGCGTCATGCTATCGGCGTCTGTTGTTCTTATTCCGGCAAGTTTGATTATAGATAAACCCTGGACCTTATCTCCTTCGCTCCTATCACTGAGCGCCGTAGGTGCCCTCGGTGTGTTTGGAACCGCCCTGGCTCTGTTGCTATATTTCCGCCTTATTCATACGCTGGGATCACTAGGGACTGCCAGTCAGGCCTATTTACGGATGGGCGTCAGTGTCTTGCTGGGGATCGTTTTCCTCGGGGAAGAATTCTCCCTTGTCGTTGGGATCGGCTTGCTAACGGCTTTCCTGGGAGTAGCCCTGATCAATATGCCGGGCAAGACCAAATAGGAATCCTGGTTACGCCAGACGCTTTTTCGCTTCTTCCAGATCTTGCGGTCGGTTGATATTGAAAAACGGGTCGCCTTCATGGTCTCCCCAGACGACATTCACGCGATTGTATCGATCCGCAAATACCAATATTTTTCGTAAATCTTCTTCAACCAGCGCGGAACGCAAATCTGCCGCCAGATACAACGGCCATAAGGCGATGACAGGGTGAACACGGCCAACAGACTCCGCCATCACAATGGTCTTCTCCGGCAGATCACCAAGACCCGACCGCAGACGTGAAACCAAATCCGCCGGAATAAAAGGTGCATCGGTTGGCACGCTCAGCATATGGCTCGCGTCGCTTCCCATTTCAATAAAATACTCTAAACCGGTTAATATACCGGATAGAGGCCCCACAAATCCTTCTACGGAGTCTTTTACGAGCGGTATATCAATATCTTCAACATCCTCTGGATCTATATTAATATTTAGGATTAGACTAGAAACCTGTGGCGTTACTGTTGATATGATCCGACAAAGCAGGCTTTGGCCGCCGATCTCCTGAAGGAACTTTGACCCGCCTCCCATGCGCCGCGACTGCCCTCCAGCCAGTAACACGGCCGGGAAAATTGGTTCTGGGATTGTCATTGCGCTGCCTTTCGTTGATGTTTCGAGCGCTCTTCCGGTATGGCATCTGGATCCGTATCATATTTCAACCGTTCCGCACCGGAAAAACAGATAAACCGTTTTCCTTTGGCCCGGCCAATAAGGGTCAAGCCAGCCTGCCGGGCCAGATCAACACCCCAGGCCGTAAAACCCGAACGGGAAATCACAATGGGGATCTGCATCTGCACTGTTTTAATTACCATCTCCGAGGTGAGCCGGCCCGTGGTATAGAAAATCTTGTCCTTGGGTGAGATGCCTTGCCGCCACATAAATCCGGCTATCTTGTCGATGGCATTGTGCCGCCCGACATCTTCCATATAAACCAGCGGTTTGCTCCCTTCGCATAACACGCAGCCATGAATGGCCCCGGTCTCCAGATACAGGGAGGGCCGCTGGTTGATCTTGCGGGATAGCTCGTAAATCCAGGAGGTGTTAAGAACAGCATCGGGATCGAGAGTGATGTCCTCAAACTTTTCCATAACGTCCCCAAACACGGTGCCCTGCGCACAGCCTGAGGTCTGGGTCTTTTTCTTGAGCTTGTCTTCAAAATCCGTTTCACGTTCCGTTCGCACCACGACCACACCCAAATCATCGTCATAATCGACGCCACTAACCCGATCATCCTGATCCAGCATATTCTGGTTAAGTAAATATCCAAGTGCAAGATAGTCCGGATAGTCACCAATGGTCATCATGGTCACGATTTCCTGCTTGTTCAGAAACAGCGTCAGCGGTTTTTCGACGACAACTGGCAACGACACCGATGCCCCGGTATGATCCACACCCGTCAGTGTCTCACTTAAATCCTCGTCCTTGGGGTCTGGCGATATGATGAATTCTTTCATGCCCCTATAATGGAAGGATATTTGGTGCTGTAAAGACCGAGTTCGCCGTCACCAACTTATTTTTGATTTTTGAACTCAAAATGGTGACAGATGAAATTATATCGATATGGTACAGCGCACCCTTCAGATCGGATTTATTGAGGACCGACATTATGGATTTAGACCGCCCCGCGCTGACACAGGCAATTACGCATTTGGCCCGATTGGCAGGAGACAAAATTCTAACCATCTATAATCAGGATTTCGATGTAAAAACCAAATCTGATTCCTCTCCCGTGACCGAAGCCGATGTCGCCGCTGAAAAAATCATCTTGGATGGTTTACGGGCGTTAACGCCCGACATCCCTATTCTCGCGGAAGAAAGTGCGGCGGCAGGTGATATTCCTGATTTATCCGGCGGGGTTTTCTGGCTGGTCGATCCCCTGGACGGCACCAAGGAATTTGTCCATAAACGTGGTGAGTTTACGGTCAATATAGCGCTGGTTGAACACGGAAAACCGACCATGGGTGTCATTCATGTTCCGGCTAAAAATATCTCCTATTTCGCGGAAGGCCCGGGGAAAGCCTGGCGGCAAGACGGCGACGACAACGCTCGCCCCATCACCACTCGGGCGGTGCCAGAAGCCGGATTTACCGTCGTTGCCAGCCGCTCGCACCGGACGCCGGAAACAGATGATTACATTGAGAAATTTAACGTTGCCGAACTGATCTCGGCCGGATCTTCGTTGAAGCTCTGCCTTGTTGCGGAGGGGGCTGCCGATTTATATCCACGCTTCGGTCGCACCATGGAATGGGATATTGGCGCTGGTCAAGCCATACTTGAAGCCGCTGGTGGATGCGTTGAAACCGTGGACGGCACGCCCCTGCTATACGGCAAGGACGGCCACGATAACCCCTACTTCATTGCCAAAGGCCAATTGTAATCGACGTCAGGCGTTGACGTCGATAACCACGCGGCCTTTGATCTGACCTTTGATGATTTGTTCCGCCAGAGCCGGCAAATTGCTCATGGGCTCGACGGTAATCATGTCATCGAAAATCGACTTGTCCAGATCCTGCGCCAATCGCGCCCAGGCTTCCTGACGAACTTCTTTCGACGCCATAACACTGTCCACTCCGATCAGGGAGACGCCGCGCAGGATAAACGGAAGAACTGATGTCGGCAGATCGGTTCCGGCGGCCAGGCCGACGGCGGCAACGGCACCGCCGTAATTCATCTGGGCGATGACAGAGGCAAGAATGCTGCTGCCGACACAGTCGATGGCACCGGCCCAACGTTCCTTGTCGAACGGACGTCCCTTGCCCATGGTTTCCTCGCGGCTGATGACTGAGGACGCTCCGAGTTTCTTCAAATAGTCATGCGTTTCTTCACGGCCACTCGAAGCGACAACGGTATATCCCAGTTTCGCCAGCAAGGCGATGGCAACGGAACCAACACCGCCCGCGGCACCAGTTACCAGCACTTCCCCTTTATCGGGCGTTATCCCTGCCTTCTCAAGAGCCAGCACACACAGCATCGACGTATATCCCGCCGTCCCGATGGCCATGGCTTCTTGCATGGAAAATCCCTCAGGCAATTTGATCAGCCAGTCAGATTTCAGTTTTTGTTTCTGACTGTAGCCGCCCCAATGTAATTCCGAGAGGCCAAATCCATTGACCACGACCTTATCGCCAGGCTTGAACTCGTCCGACGCGCTTTCCAGAACGGTTCCGGCTAAATCAACGCCGCCAACCATCGGCAACCGTCGGGCAATTCCCTTGCCAGACACGGCCAGACCATCTTTATAGTTCAATGTCGAATAGGAGACTTCCACCAGCACATCATTGTCTGGCAGATCGGCAACCGTCAGATCCTTGATAGAGGCTTGTTGCTTACCGCCCTGATCCTCGATGACCAGCGCTTTAAATGTATCACTCATGAAATTTTTCCTATTATTGAGCATTCGGTTGGGTCCCTTATAAACCGATAAATAGCCCGGACAAAACACAAAAAAAGCGAGAAACAATTGATTGTTAATCATTATAATCTAATGTTATTTCATGGGGACATTTACTGGCCTCATCGTCGCGTAACCAGAAATGGAGATTACATATGCAGGAAATGGAGAAAAAACTTAGTGGATTTGTTCTGACGACGGCCGAAATTCTATATCATCTGCCGGATTATCCAGAACTGTTACAAACCTACATTTGGCAGGAGTATGATCAGGCCCCGTCCTATCCCACCCTAAAGAAATTCCTGGATTTTTGGGAAGCCAAGCTTGATGGGCGGCTCCATTCAGTCCGAGTTGCTTCCAACAAACTCATTTACCCAAATGAATTCCGATTTGCCGACGCCGAATACCAGATTCACTGACAAGCAACGCATATCACCTTGATGCCATAACAACTCATGATATGATCCGTTGGAAAGCAAATAATCAGAGGTCATTCTATGCTGCTTGGTAAACTGGATCATGTGAATATTCGAACCGCAAATCTGGAGCAGATGGTCGACTGGTACACAGACATTCTCGACATGACACCGGGGAAACGACCACCGTTCCAATTTCCGGGCGCCTGGATGTATATCGGTGAACATGCCCCGGTACATCTTATCTGCGTTGACGAAACACCAACTCACGAAACTCTCCAGATCGAGCATTTTGCTTTTTCCGCCACCGGATTGCCCGGCTTCCTGGAAAAATTAAAGCAACGCGGGATCGAGTACGAACTTGGTCGAGTACCCGAATTCGAGATCCTGCAGGTTAATGTCTTCGATTATGACGGCAACCATATCCATATCGATTTCGTCGGACCGGAAACAGAAGGACAGCCTGTGTAAGCTGTTTACCGCAAAAACTCATCTTCAAAGGGAAAATCCGACAATAGCTCGATGCCGGTCTCGGTAATGAGCACCTGCTGCTCCAACTTGACGCCTTCCGGACCGTTTTCTTCGCCGATATAGCTTTCCATGCAAATGGTCATGCCGGGTTCCAGAATGCCTTCATATCCGGCGTCCGCGTAATCTGCGTGATGATACAAGTACGGATACTCACCGGTCATACCCACCCCATGGGATGAGAGATAGTAACGGTTGGCGTGATATTTTTCCGGGATGTTCCAGGCCGCGTTGGCGTACTCCTTGAAACTCATCCCCGGATACAGGATGCCCATATTGTAATGCACTTGCTCATGTGCCGTCTTGTAGAGGTCAACTTGTGCCGGGCTGGGTTTGCCAGGTCCGGCATGAAAGGTCCGGGAAAAGTCTGAATAATATCCGAAGCAACCAACAACATCGGTATCAAAGGCGACGAGTTCATTTTCGCCGATGACTTTCGGGCTGGTTTCCTGAAACCAGGGATTTGTTCGTTTACCCGAACTGAGCAACCGGGTTTCACAATAGTCCCCGTTCTGAGCGATGACGGCCTGATGCATAACTGACCAAAGCTGGTTTTCCGTAATACCCGGCCGAAGGGCAGCCCGTAAGCTGGCCATACCCGCTTCCGTCGCTCTGAGAGAAGCGCGCACGCATTTTAGTTCTTCATCGGATTTTATAGCGCGGGCGCGTTCCAGAGGCTCCTGCGCATCGACTAAATTAAATCCAGCCGCCCCCAACGCAATAATGGCCCCGGCGTTCAATCGTTCCATGCCAACGGTAGCCTTCGGCCCAACCAGCGCATTAAGGTCAGAGGCCATCGCTGCTGCCCAGGCTTTTTCCCGTTCCGCGATTTTATTGCCCGCGGCGACAAAGCTAGCGGTAATGGCGGGTCGAACTTCAGTAATTGTCTCTATCCCGCCAGCCAAATGCATGCATCCCGTAAATTCATAAAGAATGGCATCCTTCGCCGTCAGGAGGAGATATCGAGACGCCTCATTGCGGGCGGTAAAAACCTGCATGTTTCGGGTATCTGTTGCATAACGAATATTTACCGCATCAGACAGAATACAAGCGTCAATATTACGCGCCGCCATTTCGGCGCGCACGCGGCCAATTCGATAAGCCCGAACAGCCTTCACATCGATTTCATCTATACTGGGGTCCCGGTCATAGGTTGTAAAACCCACGGCCTGCCCTTGATCACCATGCCAGTCAAAAAATGTCATGCCCAACCTCTCCTTCAGCTCATCCGAGAACTAAACACGAAACGGACACTCGCCATTGCCGGATGCCGACATACGTTTCGTCTGTAACGACATTGCCGCGTGGCAATGACCTTCTTGTTTTCTCTTCATGCAGCCGTATACTGATATAAATTGGGTCACGTTCCATCGATCAACGAGAACAATGGCAATGCCATCGCATTAAGGCTGCCTCTGAATCAAACCCTGCGGGAGATACTTTCCATGAGCGACGTTATACAAATTGTTATTCGCGAGCTGCCAACAACCAACTTGCGGGCCGATCATTTTGAAACCCGAACGGCCGCCATGCCGACAATTGAAGACGGCCAATTACTGGTTCGCACAATCCTCATGTCACTGGACGCGGCAAACCGCGCCTGGATGCAAGGCGCCACCTATCGCGAAGCCGTCAAACCCGGCGATGTGATGCACACTTATAGCATTGGCGAGGTGATGGAAAGTAAGGCCGACGGATTTTCAGCGGGTGATATCGTTGCCGGTGAAGGTGGATGGGCTACGCATACGGTCATGAAGGCTCACGCTGTAACCAGAATCTCGGACTATCGTCCTTTAACACATCATATGTCGTTGCTGGGCATTGCCGGAAAAACGGCCTATCACGGGTTGTTGCAGATCGGTGAGCCAAAAGCCGGCGAGACCGTAGTTGTCTCCGCCGCTGCCGGATCCGTTGGTATTTTTGTCGGTCAGATCGCGAAAGCTGTGGGCGCCCGTGCCGTTGGCATCGCGGGGGGACCGGAAAAATGCGCCTGGCTCGTGGATGAACTTGGTTTTGACGCCGCGGTTGACTACAAATCCCCTACCTTTTTTAAAGACCTGCAAGCCGCCTGCCCCGACGGCATAGATGTGTATTTCGATAATGTCGGCGGGAAAATTCTGGAAGCGGCCATGTTCATATCCAACCTCAAGGCCCGCATTGTCTGTTGTGGCGCTGTTTCTCAATATGATACTGCGGAGATGACCTCTCCCAAGGGCGTTCCTGGGCTGATCGTTGTCAAGCGTTTGAAAATGCAGGGTTTTATCGTGATGGACTTTGGCGAGCAGGATGCCGATGCGTTAGCTGACTTATCAAAATGGTACAAATCCGGTCAAATCAAAGTGGTGGAAGATGTGCTGGAGGGGCTCGAAGCGGCCCCGGCTGGTCTGGTCGGATTGCTGAACGGCGAGAACCGCGGAAAGAGAATGGTGAGGGTTGCGCCAGATCCCGCCTAGCAGGCAAATCCACCTGCCCGAATAAGAGCAGAAAAGGAGTAGGAAATTGACTTTGAAAATCACCCCATTGGACGCCTCCTTCGGCGCAAGGGTCGAAAATATTTCCGTGGTCAGCATGACGGCCAAACAGATATCGACGTTATATGATCTGTGGCTGGAATATGGCCTGTTGGTTTTCCCTACACAAAATTTGACCCCATCAGAGCAAGTTGTTTTTGCCCGTCATTTTGGTAAAATGGAAGTCGATCTGGTGGAACTGAGCAATGTCAAGGAAGATGGCAACCTACGCACGGACAAAGACGACGACATGGTCAAAATCCTGAAAGGCAATATGGGTTGGCATCAGGACAGCACTTATTTAGCTGTTCAGGCAAAGGGGGCCGCGTTTAGTGCCCATGTCATCCCCGCGGAAGGCGGTGAAACTGCCTGGTCAGATACTGCGGCCGCCTATGAAGCACTCGATGAGGAATTGAAAAAGCGGATCAATGGTTTGTCGGCTTATCATTCCCTGTACTACAGCCAACAGAAAGCAGGTTTTATTCACAAGGACAATGAAGACAGTGAATATTTCGGATATGGCTTTAACGGGCAGGAACCACCCTTGCGCCCGTTGGTCAAAACCCATTCAGAAACCGGCCGCAAAGTCATGACCATTGGCCGCCATGCCTTTGGGATCCCGGGACTGGATGAGGACGAGTCGGAAAAATTGCTGTCCGATCTGGTGGATTTCACCTGTCAGGCTCCGCGCGTTTATCAACATAGCTGGACGGTTGGAGATATTGTCCTGTGGGATAACCGTCGTCTTATGCATCAAGGGTGCCCTTGGGATATGCGCGAACGCCGGATCATGGTGCATTCACGCATCGCCGGCGATCCCGTCGCTGAATTCGCAGCACCGAGATAACCGTTCCTTAAGCCGGGTGGTGGCGATCTAGAAGCCAGACGGTGACGGCGCCCGCCAGCGACATCAGGGTACATAGCAGCAAGACGAAAAGCAGGCCGTAGGCACCGTTTTCCTCTGTCACAACAGCTCCCGTCAGGGTGGTCAACAGCGCACCGCCGCCAATGGTCAAGGCGCCAGCGAGGCCTGCCGCACTGCCCGCCAAGGCCGGACGCAGGGATAGAATACCGGCATTACAGCTGGGCATGGTCAGGCCATTCCCGATCCCGACAAAAACCAGCGCGCCGAAAAGTGTTCCCACATTCAAGTGTTCCAAAGCGACCAGTATTAACGCCGCCACCACTCCGAAATTACCGACTATCCGGCCTGCGATCATCATGGTTGTCAGCGGAAATCGCCGGGCATACCGACCAGAAATAAAACTGCCGAAAGCAAAACCGGCCGTGATGGTCCCCATATAAAAGCCAAGTACGGCGGGCGTCAGGCCAAGCAGGGTTACGGCGATTAATGGCGCGCCGGCGATAAATACATAGAACGCCCCTGTCGAGAAGGCCTGACAGATCGCATAGCCCCAGTATCGACGGGAACCGAACAGTTCGGGATAGGATTGAAACTGCTGCGCGAAAGTTGCGGATCGGGTTTTATTGGTCTCTCCCAGATCGAACCAGCACAAAGTGAACGCCAATAACCCGAAACCGGTATACGCGAAAAAGCTGGCGCGCCAATTGAACAGCTCGTCGAGGACCCCGCCGAACATCGGGCCGAGCATGGGCGCCACCGCCATGGCCATGGTTACATATCCGATCTTGCTGGCCGCCTCCTGCGGCGCTGTGGTGTCGCGGATCACGGCCAGGGAAATTGCCCAGCCAGCGATAACCGCCCCCTGGCAGACCCGAAAAAACAGGAAGATCCAGATATGCGTCGACAGCGCACATACCAGCGACGAGAGGGTAAAAATACTGACCGCCACAAGCAGGACCGGTCGCCGACCATAGCGATCAGACAACGGCCCCATGATCATCATCAAAACCGCGGTGATCGCCAGATATCCAGCGATAGCCAGTGTCATCACGCTATAATCCGTCTCGAAATCCACCGCCATATTGGATAAAGAGGGCAGGAACATGTTCAGGGACAAAACGGACAGCCCGGTCAATATTACCAAGGTTATCATTCTTGGAGGGGTGGTCGCGGCGAACACGGAACGCATACCTTTCAGGCGGGAGGCTGGTCTTTTCTGCCAGTAAAGCATAAATCCGTTCTGCGTCCTACAATTCTTCGATCGTCAATCCGACAGCTTGTCACGGTGCGAGCAGCACGGTAGGGTTCGCCAAAGGAGACCGTCATGAAGCTTTGGGCGAAAATTACCTTATCCGTTATTATTCTGCTCCTGCTGCTCGGCGGGCTTATCTATTGGCTGGGCGTGGAACTGGGCGCCGATATTTCCGACGAACGCAAACAACAACTGGCCCTGTCCAAGCAATATGAAGATGGAGCCTTCGTCAATCATGAACGTCAAGCACCCTATGAGTTCAGTTGGGACTATCTGCAGGAGCAATTTTTTGGCGACCAGCAGCGGGTACCGGATGGCGTAATGCCTGTCGTCACTCTGGACCCCGCACTTCTTCAGACCGCGCCGGGACCAGGCCTGCGCGCGACCTGGCTCGGCCATGCGACTGTGCTGCTGGAACTTGACGGCCAGCGCATCCTGACCGATCCCATGTTGTCGGAACGGGCGTCACCCTTCCAGTTTATTGGCCCCGAACGCTTCCATCCCTCGCCCATCGTCTTGAAAGACCTGGCCGGGATAGATGCAGTGGTAATTTCCCATAACCATTATGATCATCTGGATGAGGCGACGATCCGCCATCTGGCACCTCAGGGCACAGATTTCTACGTCCCTCTCGGCGTGGGAACGCATTTGCTGGACTGGGATGTTCCGGCTGCACAAATTCACGAAATGGACTGGTGGGATGAAGAAACCCGGGGCAATCTCAGTCTGGTGGCGACACCAAGTCGGCATTATTCCGGCCGGGGTTTAGCGGATTATAAAGGGACGTTATGGGCATCCTGGGCATTGATCGGGCCAAAGCACCGGGTGTTTTTCAGCGGCGATTCCGGGTATGGCAGCTTGTTCCGGGACATTGGCGCGGGCGTCGGCCCCTTTGACCTCACCCTGATCAAAATTGGATCCTACGGCCCCGGTCAATCCTGGCTCGATATCCATATGAGCGCCGAAGATGCCATCCTCAGCCATCGGGACTTACAGGGCCAGCGCATGCTACCTATCCATTGGGGGACGTTTAACCTGGGTATTCATGCCTGGGACGAGCCAATCCTTCGCGCCACAGCCGCTGCCAAGGAAAAGCAAGTGGATATGATCACCCCAAAACTAGGCGAAACCGTCGACATCAACGCGCCCTTTACAAATACCCCCTGGTGGCAAACCGTCAGGCCGGCGAAAAGCACACCTTAAAACCGGTAACTCTCGATCAGACGCCGCCAGCCGCGGCGGCCCTTTTCGAACGTCTGCTTGTCGCCATAAAGCTGGTAGTGCCAGTTGGCCGACATACCGATGGCATTCAGTTCGAACGCCAGCTGATCCGGATCGGTTGCAGGATCCAGATCGCCCGCCGACATCGCCGTGCGGACATTGCGGGCAAGCACAGCCAGCCATTCTCCCATAGCGGTGGCAACCGCATCACGGACCGGACCGGGGCGCCCATCCATCTCCAGCGACGCAGATGATAGCAGGCAACCACCGGCGAATGTGTCCGCCGCCAGATAATCCATCCATGCTTCTCCTAACGCCTCAAGCCGAGGTATTCCGGCGGGCGCAGCGCGCGAAGGGCGCATAACCAATTCAATCAGGATATCCCGGGTTGCCTCAATCACCGCCAACTGCAATCCTTCTTTCGATCCGAATAAGCCATGGACACTGCTTTTCGCCGTCCCCAGCGCAACGGCTAGCCGATTGATGGAAAGACCTTCTAGCCCGTCGACTGAGGCTAGCTGCAAGGCTTTATCGATGGCCAGTTGGCGACTGCGCGCACCCCGGAGGCGACGTCCATCGGTGGGATCAGTGGTATCGTTGCGGATCGTCATGGCTGTCTTTTTCTTTAGGACTTGCATCTTTTTAAGGTCTATGATTATAGTTATGAACGATCGTTCGTATATATTCAAGAAAAAAGGAAGAAAATATGCCTGATATCTCCATTACCGGGCCAGATGGATCATTTTCCGCTTACTTGGCGGTGCCACAAAGCGGGGTCGGTGCCGGGGTGCTGATGATCCAGGAAATTTTCGGGGTTAATCAGGACATGCGCGATCATTGCGACGCCCGCGCGGCGGAAGGATATTTCGCCCTCTGTCCAGATTTATTCTGGCGGCAAAAACCCGGCATCCAGCTGACCGACCAGAGTGAAGGAGAATGGGCGCAAGCGGTGGAATTGTATCAAGCTCTCGATTACCCCAAGGCCGTGGAGGATTTGAAAACCACGCTCAGCTATTTACGCGGTCTGGACGGATGCACAGGTAAGGTCGGCGCCATGGGATTTTGTCTGGGCGGCTATCTCACCTTCTTGATGGCAACGCAAAGCGACACGGATTGCAATGCCGGTTATTACGGCGTCGGCATCGAAACACGTCTGAATGAATCAAGCCAGATCACAAGCCCGACCCTGTTGCATATTGCCGAGGAAGACAAATTCGTCCCGCCGCCAACGCAAGTACAGATCAAGGACGGGCTGGCTGGCAATGACATGGTAACCATTCACAGTTATCCCGGCATGGATCACGCGTTCGCTCGTCATGGCGGCACCCATTATGACGCCGACGCTGCCCGCCTCGCCAATGAGCGTACCGCCGCCTTGTTTGCAGCCAATCTACGGTAGCAGAATTCGAACGGAAACGGAGCGCTGCTTGTCAGTGCTCCGTGATTGTGTCTCGGCGCAAGGTGACTGGATTGTTGATCACAGCTTGTTTTCCAATATGGCCGCTGGCGTCCTTGTCGCGGTGCCAAATCAACTCAATTTGTCAGTGTCCTGTCTCGCGTTCTTATTTCGTTGAAATCCTCAGGCGTGACGGGATTTTTCCGTAACAGCTCCAACTGCTTTTGCCTCACAAAGACAAGCGTACAGTTATCTGGGGATGAGGTGCCGTTATATTGTTCCAGGCACCAGGCGATAGAAGAAAAGCTGATCATAAAAGAGAACTGCTTTGCTTTCCGGGCATGTTGCCACATCATTCCGCCCCAAGAATTTTTCATGACAATTGTATTCGAAATTTCCCTGTCCAGTATGGGGCTAACCACATCTCTCTTTCGAAGTTTGTATTGAATATCCGTTTTTAATGTCAAACTTTCCGGGTCAATATAGTGGACATCTAGTATATAGGCGGCGTTCTTTTCGTCTTTACTAAGTAAGTTTGATTGACGGAGCGTTTCTCTCAGGCCTTCTTCAAATTGGGCATCAGATGCCACGGCAACATTTATGTTGCGAATAACGGCAGGCACGCCGGAAATCATTCCTAATCCAACAGATTGATATAAGAGGTGATCGGCTGTTACCGGGTTCGGGAACTCAGGATAGTAATAGGCACTCTCAAGTGCTTTTGAGTTGTTGAATTCCTGTAGGTTGTTCTGGCTGATCGGGTTTTTTTCTGGAACGTTGAAAGCGCAACCCATAAGGGAAACCAACAAAACTGCGCAAAATACTTTACTCAAAGAACCATACATGTTCATCATCACCACGGAAAATCAACTATTAAAACGACCAATATCCAATCTTAAATCACTTAATAGTAGTAGTAAAGACGATTTAAAGAGAAGGTATTTTACCCGATACAAGAGGGTATGCACGTATCCCTCTTCGACGCCATTCGAACTTAGGCATCACTTATACCCCGCAAAATTAAGACACCGGTGTGTGCCAGCGCGAAACCACGAACATCTGAAAAATCAGATATTATATACCGCATTCTTCGAGGTGCCATCCAGAAGCCAAACGGCTGGTTCAAATAACAAGTGCAATTGATAATGGGCGCCGACCGAGGTTTTGGTCAAGCTTAATAGCCCAAATCCGCTGCAATTGCCCTTCTCATCCGAGAGGACCGGGTTTAAGCTTCGCCGTGGAAACGGCGTGCCCATAAGGAATTTGAAATGCAATTTTTCCGGCTGAGCATTGTTACGAAAATCGAGCGCAACACGGCGTTGTCGCTGATCCGTGATTGTGTCTCGGCGCAGGGAGGCTGGATAGTTGATCACACCCTGTTTTCCAATATAGCCGCTACCTTGAATGTTGAAATACCCCTGGCCTCCCTGCCGGAATTCAGCGATGCATTGGTGCGCGCCGGGTTATCCGCCAAGGCCGAAGAGGCCCTCCCCATCGGGGAGACGGGGGATATCCGCGGCGCGCTATCGATCACCTTTATTCATAACGATCCCGATTTGAAACAGGCCGTTCCGGCGTTCGGGTAAGAGGCTCCGACCGTCAGCTTGAGGTTGAGACAGGGCACCGGATTGTAGACGAAGACAGCGATTTCATACTTGGCCACATACCAAAGCTACTGCGCCGTCAAATCCGTAGAACCGGAGATTCCAATTCTAACGTCAGCTTATAGTGGTTAAAGCGGTTATTGAAATTGGTTCGATGTCTGGCTGAATATTGATTTGCATGAACAAAAGTTTTTGCGAATATAGTTATAAAATAGTATAATTAGGCGGTATTATGTTGAAACAACGGACAATAATAAATCCTGAAATCCAGGTTCTGTGAGGGAGGTTGCATTGTGAAATATTTCACCATATTTAGCGCCATTCTGATCATACCCTTTATAATGAACGTCACAATTCCTGCGTCCTCTGCCGGGGAACTTGAAATGCCGCAGGGCAATGTGATCTTGACGGTAACTGGAAATATTGCCAATAAGAATACGGAAGAGGCCACTGAATTTACCGCCGACATGCTGAAAAAACTTGGCCTTCACTCTTTCAGGTCGGAAAACGACTGGATTGTCGGTGAGCATGAGTTCGAAGGCATTAAGGTGGAGGATTTAATGGCCGCCGTTGGTGGCAGCGGAAAATCGCTCCATGCCGTAGCGCTTAACGATTATTCGGCAACAGTTCCCCTCGACAAATTGATCGGCACGCCAGCGCTTATCGTCCTGAATATTGATGGAAAAAAATGAGCGTCCGGGAAAAAGGGCCGTTGTGGATTCTGTATCCGCAAGGAAACGACTTCAAGGAGTATCGCAAGGCTCCTTATATCAATTTTATGGTATGGCAGCTCAGATCGCTGGAAATACGGTAATTAGAGGCTTTATATGACGACTTTGCCCAATTATTCGAGAAAGTTTTTGGTCGTTACATTGGCTGCCTATCTCGTCTATTTTATCATGGCGGTTTCAGCCGTTTACGTTTTTACCAACAGTCAAGTCAGGGGTGATATCGCGGGCAAGACAGAAGTGTGGCTTAGTACACAGGTCGAGCGGGAGATCCTGGTTTTTGTGGAAACTCTTGACCGCTATATGAATACTGGTAGCCCTCCGGTGGATAAAGAAACCCTTCTCCTTCGATTTGACATTCTGTACAGCCGGGTTGATCTTATCGTGCACGGCAATGAGAAAGAATTCTCCCTGACCGGTATTGCCGGATCTGAAGAGACACTGATGCGGTTCTTCGAGACACTTGAAAAACTGGACCCGATGGTTCAATCAATTTTGCCAGACAATCGGGATCATTTCCAAACCATAGAATTCGAGCTGCTGAGCTTTCTTCCCGAAGTCCACACAATCTCTGTTGATTCACAACATTTACAACGCGATCGAATTCAGGCCTTTCTGGATCGACTGGACCAAAATATCGGGTTTCTGATGTTTGTTTTGCTGTTGTCGCTCGGTACAGCTGGAGCCTTCACTTTTCTGGCGTTTCGAAAAAACCAGGAGATTATCATTGCCCTGCGGGAGGTGGAAGAGACACAAGAACGACTATCCGCAATAGCTCAAGCTCTGCCTGATGTGGTTATGCTGATCGACAGCAAGGGGACTTATCTCGAGATCCTGTCGTCAACCCACGCCCTTCTTGACCATGATCCAAATGATCTGATTGGGAAGACCTTCCATGAAATTCTTCCGGTGGAAAAAGCAGATTTCTTTCTTCAAATCGTTACAAAGACAATTGAATCGGGTCAAAGTCAGATTTTTGAGTACGATTTATCCGTACAACTCGGCAATCTCACATTTGAAGGCCGGACCGCCCTCCTCAATACCACCATAAATGGGTACGCGGCTGTTGTTTATATGGCGCGGGATATTACCGAACAGAAAAGAACAGAAGAAGCATTGAGACGCTCTCAAAAAATGGAAGCTATCGGCCAACTGACCGGGGGTGTGGCCCATGACTTTAACAATATTCTTGGTATTATTCAGGGTAATCTTGATATTATTGATCGAATGCTACCGAGTAACAATCTGGCAAAAGAACGGGTCGAAAAAGCCCAAAAGGGTGTTAAGCGCGCCGCGGAAATCACGAAAAAACTGCTCGGCTTCTCTCGCAAGGATCCTAAAACGATAAATGTGGTAGTGGTCAACAATATCATTGGCAACATCAAAGATCTCATCGCAAAATCTGTTACAGCGACGATCAAGGTTGAAACCAGTCTGGCTGCCGACTTATGGACAACCGCGATCGACCCAGGAGATTTTGAAGACGCTATCATTAACATTTCCCTGAATGCCCGAGACGCCATGCCAGACGGCGGCATCTTGAGGATTGAAACTAAGAACAAAATCCTGGAAGAAAATAATGCAAGATTCAGCCCGACGGGTCAGGCCGGTGAGTTCGTTCTGATCTCTATCAGTGACACAGGGGTTGGCATGAGCGAAGAGGTCCAGGGAAAAATGCTAGAGCCTTTCTACACCACGAAGGAAACCGGCAAAGGAACGGGGCTTGGCCTGAGCATGGTGTATGGATTTGTTGAGCGCTCAGGCGGCCATATCAATGTCTATTCGGTACCCGCTAAAGGCACGGTTATCAATCTCTACCTACCACGCGCCAATCTAGATGTTATCGCTCAAAATGGAGATGATCTGGCTAGTAGTGAGGTACCTCAAGGCACTGAAAAAATTCTGATCGTCGATGATGAAGTAGATCTACTGGATATTGCCTCCAGCTTTCTCCGTGAACTTGGATATTTGGTCGAGACGGCGAAGAATGCAGATCAAGCGTTGAAAGTTCTCAGGAACAATGCCAAGTTCGATCTCTTACTTTGTGATGTTGTTATGCCAGGTGAAATGGACGGGTATCAATTGGCAGCGACCATTCATGGGGAACAGCCGGCCCTCAAGACGCTGCTGACCAGTGGCTTTACGAAACAGCAATGGAGTAGGTCAAATTCTGAGGGCGATTTCTTCGACAAGCTGACCGGGGATTTATTGAACAAACCCTACAATCTGGCTGAGCTGGCGCAGTCTGTCCGCCATATTCTGGATCGCCCTGAATGAAGCTTGCTCTGGTTAAGCGCCTCTCAGCGTTTAGTGTGTGTCGCTATCCCCTAAGACCAACAAAAACAGCACCGGCGACTTCGAATTAAAGTTTGAAAACCCGTTTTGCATTACCGCCCAGAAAAAGCGCTTTAACCTCTTCATCGGGCTCCCAATGGTCGAGATCTTTCAAGGCATGGGCGGGTTCGATCATTTGAGTTATTGTGAAGACTTGACTCCCTACCCACAAAAAGCCCTGGTTATAAGTTGAACCTAAATGATAATGAGGCTGCTTGCCGCCATTTCCGCTTGGAAACCGGCATGGCTCCTTCCGGCGCAAGAAAACGAAGACCTGACTTCACAATTATTTCCGGCATCCCTATGCACCTGACGCAGCTCCGACGTTCTGGGCTATGCCACAATAAACAAGTTGCTTAGTGATCGCCTTCGCGAACGGCTTGGTGAATTTTTGCCGTTTGAAGGGGCTCTCAGTGAGTTCCGGGTTTGGGTCGCGAGAAAGCGATGAGAGCACGGCGCCCTTAAATTGCAATTTGTATAATTGGCGGTTATCGTATCCCACTAGGTCGAGCTTTCCGCGGGGGATCATGGAAGAGACAAATATCGTCACGCAGGTTTTTTTACCACTGTCACTAGCGTTCATCATGTTTTCGGTCGGGCTGGAATTGACGCTCGATGATTTCAAACGGGTGGTTTTGCAGCCCCGGGACTTCTTTGTCGGGGCTGTCAGTCAGGTAATCCTGCTTCCATTGGTCGCCTTCGGCTTGCTCTCGGTATGGACCATTGATCCGGTTTTGGCCGTCGGTGTGATGATTATTGCCAGTTGTCCCGGTGGCGTTACATCGAACCTGATGACCTATCTGGCACGAGGCGACACGGCCCTTTCCGTATCCCTTACGGCGGTGATCAGTCTGCTTTCGGTCGTGACGTTACCGATCATTGTCAGTTTTTCCATCCTGTATTTTATGGATGCGGCATCGGCGCCAGAACTTCCGGTCGGCAAAACCATTGTCGGCGTTTTCCTGATTACGACGGTGCCCGTCTGCATCGGCATGGCAATCAAACATTTTGCCGCGGCCTTTGCCGAGAGGTTCGAGCGGATCGCCAGGATCATCGCTTCGGTCCTTTTTGTCGTCATCGTCCTTGGTGCAATCGCCAGTGAGCGGGAAAATATTGTCGACTACTTCCTTCAAGCCGGAACACTCACCCTCACGCTTAATGTGGTTATGATGATGATCGCGGCCCTGCTGGCGCATGTTGCCGGAATGGGGGTCAAACAACGCATTGCAATCACGCTCGAATGTGGTTTGCAGAACGGAACCCTGGCGATCTTTGTCGCCGCGACGTTAATAGGCAACAAAACGATGACCGTTCCGGGCGGTATCTACAGCCTGCTGATGTTTGTCACTGCGACCCTTTATCTGTTTATCGCCAAGAGGCAGCAAACTCCAGAATGAGTTTTGTTGCGTCACTTGAAAAAATTCCGCACCTTCCCGATCGATAGAGGGTTTAGTCTCCATCTGGCATTCTTGAGAGCATATTGGGATCGTTCAATTGCTACCGTTTTTTGGACTTCTTTAGATCCAATGCAGACATTAGAATTCTTCATCCAACGCTTTGCGAACAGCAGTTACCAAATCAGATATTGAATATGGTTTTTTCAATTGTGCCTTATTCAGTTTGATATAGAAGGGGTCAGCACTGTTCTCATTTAACGGCACATTTCTTGTCACTTTTCCGGTTTGTGAAGAAATCAGCTGTCCCGAACTCTCGGCGTTCGGGTGGCTGTAATCAATTGGATACCTGCTATCTTTATGTTAGGTTTGACTGATATGCTGCCAGGGGGAGTGGATATGATGTTTAGTCGATTGAATTTGGGTATTGTTGTTTTTTTGATTGTCGGCGGACTGGCGCAAACCAGTTTTGCCGATACAACACCAAAGCAGGTCAGTATCGATTGTAAATTCCTTAGCATAAATACCGACCCAATCGAAATTGGCGCCAATATGGAGGTTGGCAGCGGCGCAGAGCTCGCTAACAATGCCAAAAACAAGGCGATGGGCAGCCTTCTTGGTGGCTCTTCGAGTTTTGGTATGGGCAGCGGCGGTGGCAAAAGCGGCGGCATTGGCAGTATGTTTGGTAATAGCGGCGCCGCCGAAGGCCCTGAGACAGGATCAGATCCAACCACCGGTGCCTTCACAGATGGACAATCAGGCGGCATTGATTTTAGTATCCGCGCCAACCTTGGCCCGGGAGACAAGCTAAACCTCAGTCTGAAACTGAATGACGTTCCGGGCGACGGCACCTTCCATAGTCAATGGCTGCAAGACAGCGACGGTAATATTCATCTGCCGATAAAATATATCATTATTACCCTGTATCGTGACTGGAGCCTGACGGTCTCGTGGACTTATGATCGGTATGTCGATGGCCAGCATGTGGAACATCGTGAAGGCGGTTGGTCGGAAAGTGGTCGCGATACTCTGGCCAGCATCCGCCTCGATTTCACAGGCGAGAAGGGGCGGGAGAATGCAATCTGGAACCGGCTTGGTTTTGACACCGCAACAAAAGGCGTCAGCCACCTGGTCACCGAGTATGACCTGCCCTCCGTCGTAGCAGATGGCGCTTGCCCGGTTCTTATGAAAAATTTTGTCAGCCTGCCTGACAGAGACCCGGTCACCGCCGTCCCGCTTTTGAGCGAAATCCCGGTACTAGGCTCCCTGTTCAGAAACAAGTCAGAGCGCGATCAAAACCGAAACCTGCATGTATTTGTAACACCCAGAATTCTGCGCACACCCGAAGACTAAACGCAGGACATATTCCTCTTTTTGACGAGCGAAGTGGCTACTGGCAGGCACTGAAAAAACGAGTGTCACGTAGGGACGACGGAGCAAGCGATTTATACAAAAGAATACCGAAAGAACGTTATGGTCGGTAAATGTATTTCTCATAGTCTACGCTAAGCTCTTTAATATACGGGTTCGTTATTCTGAATACTCTGCGTTTATCCATTGCTACGAATTCGAGGCTGGGCCTATGGTATGCCTCCCATAATTCTAACACCGATCCATTCTCATGGGCTCTTGACAAGCCCTCCTGGATACGCTCAATCGCCAGGACATTCTCCTTTGCCGTGAAGAAAAATCTGGGCAAAGGGTAATACAACACAATGCTTTCATCATAGGTAAGGCCGTCAATGTCTGTATGAGAGTTCCATTCGTCGAAAAGCTCGTTTGCACCTCTGAAAAACAAATCAACCCTGTTAAGGGCAACAGTTTTGAACATGCCCTCAAAAGCACCTGACGTATATACATCAAACCCGTTGTGCTGCAGTATCCTTGTATCGAGCCAGCCAATGCCCTGCACGATGGAAAACTCCTTTAGTTCCTCCAGTGTATTGACCGACTTGAGACGCTCTTTTGTTTGTTTGGAAACGAAAGCTACGCGATATCCGACAATGCCCAGTTCCACTGGGAATGCGATATAACCCATTTCCTTAATTAGATCCATTGATACGGATTGCCGGACAAAATAGTTTTCAAAGACTTTATCGGCAGAATTTTTCAGGGCTCGTGCAGAGTTCTCACCGACCGGGTTTTCCACCAGTTTGTAAGGGCCATAGTCTTTTTTCGTCACTTCAAGGGCGAGGCGTATAAGTTCTTTGGTGTATACACGCCGTAGATCTTTTTCTGTCTCAGCGCCTTGAACAGTCACAACCAATTCTGCACGAACGGTTTTTGCACAGGCCAATATCAAAAGAGACATCATCACGGCCAAAAGAAAATCAGTGGTCGATAGACGAGGCAATTTTCTGGCTTGAAATGAAAACAAAAACAATCTCTACCTCCTCACATGATAGGGGATCAAAAAACTAGTGAAAGTTCATCAAAGATTTGCCAATTTCCTAAATCCAACAATACATCCAATATTGCCGCCCCTATCCATATAAACTAGGTCTCAGTTCGACGATGTCCACTATTGGCACAAAAGAGACTAAATATTTTTGTGTAGATGCTTCTGCTTTCGGAAGCTTTGCAGACGTAAATGGTAGTTTACTGCACTCTTTTGACTGATATTCCCATGGGCTCTCGTTGGTTGCTTCTATCGCAAGATGACCTGTTGCAACAGAGGCGGCTATCAGAGGTCTTCATCCAGCTCTTGACGAATAGCAATGGCTAGTTCAGATACTGCGTAGGGTTTTTTGAGACGCGTCTTACTCAGCCTGATAAGAAAGGGCACCTCACTCTTTCTAATTTCTCCCAGCTTTCCGTCATAGCCACTGGTCAGCAATATCTTTAGCTTCGGGTGGCTTTTATGCGCCGTATGAGCCAGGTCATAAACGCTCATGGAATTTGGCATCACGGCGTCGCTGAACAACAGGTCAATATCGGGGTCCTGTTCGAGTATCTTCAAGGCAGTTGGCCCGTCTTCGGCGACAACCGTCTTGTAGCCAAG
>Ga0315336_1001170_pt1 | contig 55411 bp, 49 predicted proteins | sample ASW5metaG_FD_204512 | JGI IMG/M metagenome (GOLD analysis project Ga0315336, IMG submission 204512) | Ammonia-oxidizing marine archaeal communities from Monterey Bay, California, United States - ASW #5 | ecosystem: Environmental > Aquatic > Marine > Intertidal zone | place: USA: California...
CATTCGCAGAAAGTATCCCAGATCTCGTTCCAGTGACACCGGAATACCAGAGAAAACCACTTGTAAAACCTTGCTTAGATATTTACCGAAATATTTTTTGCTTTTGGGATGGATCAGTTGTGCCGTGTTGTTTTGATCTAAGAGGTAAGGAACTTATGGGTAATCTAAATGAAAATACGCTTGAAGAGATCTGGAATGGACCACGATATGTCGAGTTCAGAAGACTACTATCCGGCGTTTCCGACAACCCCGAAAAAGAACCAGAACTATGTAAATCATGTCTAAAGTGGTCAGCCAAAAATAGTTAAGTAGTCACTCTTCAACCAGAACGCCCCGTTTTTTTAATTACCCGCCTAACAGATGCGGTTGTAACATGTATGACTGAGAAGAAGATCGTTGAGAGGCATTTTTCTGATACTAGTCAAGTATGGCGAGATCAAATATACAAGGCTAAGGAAGCCCAACACTGGTGGGAGTATTTCGACAAACAGTACCGCTTTGATTATGTAGTCAGTATGATCGCCTCCTTGCCCTGTCCGGCACGGATCTTAGACATTGGTTGTGGTGCGGGCCAGTTAATTCCAGTCCTCGCAGAAATGGGGTACGTGGTAGACGCGAATGACATATCCCAAAATATGGTAGATCTTGCCAAGACCTTGTGTAAAAAAACTGGAGTAAAGGCTAATATCAAACTGGGAGACTGCGAGAATCTTGATTATGGGGACAACAGTTTTGATGTGGTTGTAGCCATGGGTGTAATCGAATACATGGACGAAGACACGCCGATACTGGGAGAAATTGTTCGAGTGTTGAAGCCAGGTGGAAGTATCATCATCACATGCCGTAACGCCCGGTGTGGCCCAATTAAGTGGCGGACACTATGGCTTTTCTTGATAGGGAAGATGAAAGACAGTTCCTACCAACCCATTTCTCGTCAGCATGACCCCCGGCAGCTTCGAATAATGATCGAGCAGTTGTCTTTCAAGACAATCCAAGAGCAGTATTGTCATTACCATGCTGTACCTGCGCCCTTCTCGTACGTATGGCCGTTCTCATGGATTCAAGCCGTTTTGGGGAAATCCATGGAATACTTCTTTAAAAACAATCCAGTTCCCTGGTTGGCTTCCACTTATATCTTGAAGTGCGAAAAACTATAGGTACACCGCTCAACTCAGAAACGATCTGTGGGTTTAATTTCTTTATCGATTGGGTGAGCCGTTATGATGCCATCCTCGTTTGATTTTTACCTTTATTGAATGCCTCGTCGGTTTGAATCCCCCAGCACTCTGATGACTACCCTGCAAAAACATGTGTCGCGGATTTGGCCATCTCTTCGCCCTCTATCATTTCCTGAACCTGTCGCGGCGGTTTTTTTATTTCATACTGTGGAAGAACATCCGAATCCGTGGACCCAAGGCCATCGATATGTGACCCCTTTTAGCAAATTCAAATTACAGATAACCTATCTGAAGAAATATTTTAGGTTTGTTTCAACGACAAACCTTGTTGAGCAATTAGCACAAGGGCGTATAACAGAGAACGTTGCGGCCATTCATTTTGACGACGGCTTCAGGTCTTTTAAAGACATAGCCCTGCCATTCCTTAAGAGGCAAGCAATTCCGTCCACATTGTTCCCTATCCATTCCGTTCTTTTTGGCGATATCCCCATTCGTAACAAGCTGGCATACCTTCTGAACACAGATTCCCGAGACACTTTGTTAGATGGCCTTTCAATAGAAGATTCTTTAAAGCGGAGAAGTAATTCGTTTATTTTGTCTTTTCTAAAGAATGAGCAAAATTCTGAGATGGATGATTTGGTAAAGGAAATTTATTCAATCAAGAATAGGATTGCCTCCTCACCTTTCATGCGATCCGAGGAACTCGTCGCGATGAAAGATGATCCTTGGGTAGAATTTGGTTCACACACTCTTACCCACCCGATGCTCGTACGGTTGGATCTAGCTCGCCAGAGAAGAGAAATAGTCGAAGGCCACGGGAAGCTTTGTGCCATTTTGGGGAAGAAGCTTCAGTTCTTCGCCTATCCGTTTGGTGGACTGGGACACTTTGACGAAGTAAGCCGAAAGATTATAAAGGAAATGGATGGTGTCACAGCGTTCAACACATTTGGCTTTCTCAACCGGTCCTGGGAGCGGACAAATGTTCACCGCATTACTTTAGCCAGGCACAGTCCTTGGCAAATCAAAAAGATTCTTATAAACAAGTCCTAAGACAGGGAACAGGTATTTTGTGGCCAAGGGAAAAATCGAACCACTGACAAGAAGTTTAGAACAGACTGCTTAACTAATTTCCCCTATATAAAGCACCTTTGGAGTATCCCCGGAAAAATCTGCTTAAGCGCGCTGAAAAATTACTATCCACTGTTGTTGCTTACTCAAGCACTCTCTTGTTTTACGTTGCCCCTTCCTTTTTGGGTTCCTTTACTAACTTGTTGTACTTGCCTGCTGTATGGTGAGATGTAGTAGTCGTTTTTATTTCGGATATGCTAATCATTTCTTCGCTAATGAAATTTAACGAAATTTTAACTTCGGACATTGTGCTTTGGAAACCTACTTCCTGCCATCAGCATAGATGTTGCCGCCGGGGCAGTGACACAGTATTCCTAGCGAGCGAAAATCTTACACACTTCAAAACAGCGGAAGACCCAGAACTCTCTCGCGAGACTTAGTCTTGTCGATAATTGTCCCTAAGACAGGAATAGAGAATAAGGTCTGTGAACTTGCCTTCAAAATACAGCCTTTTGCGAAACACTACATCCTTAGAAAATCCAACGTACTCCATTAACTTTTGTGAAGCAAAATTGTCTTGACAGATGGTAGTCTCTAGGCGGTTGAAACCCAAGTCATCAAAAAGAAAATGCATACACCCCCGAAAAGCCTCTATCGAAAAGCCCCGTGTCTCATAGCCGCTTTTCCCAATACAGATACCCATTCGCAGACAGCGATTTTCCGGTTCAATCATATAAAGGGTTAAGTTGCCTATGTGCTCATTTTCGTAGAAGACGCCAAGGACCTCTCTTGTGGGATCCAACTGGGCGCTCCGCACCCACTCGTGGATGGATTCTCGAGTCTGGACCTGGACCGCTTGGCAGGACAGAATAAACCGGCTAACGACTGGGTTATTCATCCATGTCACATAACTTTCAGTAATATCGTCCTCTAAAAGGAATCGCACGCTCAGGTTTCTGGTCTGAAACAGAATTCCTTCCCTGGGGCGTCCGTCCAAAAATATAGCAGACATACCCTACACCTACCATTTACCTATCTTTCAGAATTTGTGTTCTTAACGGTGAAAATCCTAGCCATGATAACGCCGTCAGATTGACGAGTCAGGGAACTACTTAGCTTAAAGCGTCCGTCCGTCAAGGCGTCACAACTGTGCAAACGATAAATAACCCGCTCATGTATATCGCAATTTGCGAAATAAAATATATCCCGAGCAATTGTCGCACTCTGCAACTCCCAAGGTAGATCATGGCACCATGCCGTCTCATTTAAATATACTGATTCGCAGTAGTCATTAATGGTGGGGAATGCAGCAAAATACAATAGATTAGCCCCATTGACATCCACGTATGGATTAAGCCGGTATACCTTTTCAAAGAGAACATTGTCCGTTACGGAAAATTTAACCCCTGCAAGATCAACGTAGTCAGGAGGATCCTTCTTAAAGCGGCGATACTCTTCTCCAAAAAGAGGATTTAATGCCAACCCATCGACGTGGTTATCTATTAAATCAGGGTAACTCTTAACTAAATTTGAGTTACTGGAGTCACCACGCGCCGCAAAACTAGTCATTAGGTTGGCGTCAATGCTCGCCCGTGGCGTTGCAAACCGCAACTGGCTGTAATAAATCCCTCTGCCAAACCGGCTCATATCACCTGTCAGTTCCGCTACTGAATTCTCAGTAAAGGCAAATAGTGACGACGGTATATTCAGCCTGATTCTTACAAAAGTTGGGTAGAGTCGATTACCAAGAGCATCAGCGAGTCTTGAGGAATCAACGTTTAAGCTGCGGCACAGCATATTCCAGTGCATGTCTCCCAATTCTTTGAACAGCCAATTCTCAGAAAGCGAGCCTGTTGCCATCTGTGGCATACCAATAGAAAATTTTCTATTGGTATCCTCACAGTAAATATCATTACTGTTTCCCAGTCTTGTCGCGTTGTTGCCTGCCTCCGAGTCGACTCCGGACGTTTCCATGCAAAATCGAATCACTTCGGCGAGGGAAGAGAAGTTCATCCAGCGCTCTTCAGGGATTGAATAACCGAAGCGGTTTTCCAATTCGGCTCGAATAGAAACAAGATCCATGCTATCAAGTCCGGCTTCACGAAAAGCTAAGCCAAGGTCTTCTATATGTGCTAACGGGGCAACTTTCTGTACTAATCTGATAAACCCGAGAGCCTCTTCAGAACCTAGATCCCACGCTGCATCATAAATGCCTACCACATTTGTTCGCCCATATCAGCCAAAGCTTTTTGAAGAGATATTGAGATTCGGAGACGCCAACACTTTTAGCACAGCAATAAACACTTGGCAACTAACAGTCTAAGAGACTAATGGCATCTGGTTTCTCTAGCTGTAGTCTATGATCGGAAGTTGGACAGAACATTCTAATTGCCTAAGATAGGGTTTGAGCCCATCGTTAACTCAAAGAAGAAACGATGATGACAGGTAGGCGAAGCGCCGAGAAGACTGTTCGAGACATCCGTAGAGCCACACGGCGTCATTATTCTGAAAAAGAAAAGATTCGTGTTGCACCGGAGCTTCTTCCAGGTAAGGACTGTATTGCCGACCTCTCCCGTCGCGAAGGCATCGACAACTATGACTATCGCCGGTGGTCATAGGAGCTCCGGGAATCTGGCAAGGGTTGTTTATCCAGTTATACAGCTCGTGAATGATGTTCGAGGAAGTCAATGAGGTACTGCCGGAATCAGTCGCCTTAGAGGAGGTTCTGGCGGGACAGGTCATGAGCCACCTGTGCAATAGAAGTGTACTGGGGGATAGGGAGGGCTTTAAGTGAGATATTTAGTGGTTGAGAAGGAGGAAAATCTGATTGGCCGACCAATTCAGCTTGCCTGTCGGCAAGCCCTGGTACGATTGAGTATTCGTAAATCAACTTTTTACGACTGGTTGAAACGGGTTCAGACCGATCGGGTCAGCCTTGCTCAAGAATAAGAACCAGGGTCTGGGAGGTGGAGTAACGACCCGGTCCAGTGGGCTTGATGCCGTGAGGACCACAAAGTGCCGCAGAAACAGCCCAAACTGGACCAATCGTGATTAAATGTTAAATTCACTTAGTACAATAATTTTTTTTATATGATCTATTTGTCCAGATGCCAGCTTCGAAGTATGTTCCCAAAGAGGCTATTGTTTCAAAGGTTCGTTAGTCTAAGCTAAACCCGACGACTTGACTTCGCTAGGAAGATCAACCCATGTTAACAAAAAAGCCTTTCGGTAATCTCTTCGACATAAAGGAGGAGGTAGTCCTGGTTACTGGGGCGGCGGGACAACTAGGGAGTGTGATAGTCAGGGCGTTACTTGATTGCGGCGTGAAGGTAGTCGCAACTGATATTAATGATGAACTCCTTAATCAGGCCGCAGCAAAACAGCAGTGGAAAAGAGAGAGTACGCTATTGCTGGAATGTGATATCTCTCAAAGAGGAGAACTCGTTGACATGCTCCACGTTGCTGCGAGTCATTTTGGAGGAGTAACTTCGTTAGTGGCAAATGCCGGCGTTAGTGTCTTTGAGCCATTTCTTGAGAGGCCCGATAGCTCAATCGATCATGTCATGAATGTAAACCTCAAAGGGTCGTTAATTTGTATTCAAGAATTCATCAAGGCTCGAATAGCGCAGGGTGGAAAGGGTAGTGTTGTAGGTATCGCATCTCATTATGGTGTGGTTAGCCCAGACCCCAGAATTTATACAGACTGCGATCGAAATAGTGCGGAAATATATGGAGCGACGAAGGCGGGAATAATTCAGATGACTCGTTATTATGCGGTGCATGCTTCGGAACATCATATCCGGGTCAATGCAGTGTCCCCAGGTGGTATACGGAATCCTCTTAATCCGCAGGGCGAAGACTTTCAAAGAAATTATTCAAACCGTTGCCCAATGGGAAGAATGGGAGAAGCGGAAGAAGTCGCGGGAGCCGTCGTTTTTCTCCTGTCGCCTGCTGCGAGTTATATTAATGGACATAATTTAGTAGTGGATGGTGGATTCACTTGTTGGTGAAGAAACTTATTACATTGTTTAAAAAGTATTTTTTCGGATAAATTCGATCTCTTGTGAAGAGAAAGAAGTTAATAGACTTTGGATTCCCATCCAATAATGATACGTTCGTCATAGCGGAGATTGGAATCAATCATGGCGGGAGCCTAGATGTCGCGAAGCGTCTAATCGATTCGGCTTCGCGGACAGGTTGTGATGCGGTTAAGTTTCAGACTTACATTACCGAAAAGAGAGCGCCATCGGGACATCAATCCATATTTAACGTACTTAAGGAGTGCGAACTACCGCCTCATGCCTTCGAAGATCTAAAGCAGCATGCGGTGGAAGCGGGTCTTCAATTCTTTTCAACACCCTTCGATGAGGAAAGTATCGAGATACTAGAGTCAATTGGAATCGAATTCTATAAGGTGGCCTCTTTTGATGTGGCTAATGAGCCGCTATTGAAGATGTTAGCGGAAACCGGCAAGCCGGTGATCATGTCTGTCGGAATGGCCGATCTTCCGGAAATCGCACGAGCATATGAAGTACTGTGTCAGGGAAACAACGGACTCGGTTTGCTGCATTGCGTTTCGGCGTATCCTACAGAAGAGAAAGATGCTTACTTGGGTGTTATTCCTCGCCTGCAAGAAAGTTTCCCGAGCTGCATTATTGGGCACTCTGACCATACCAATGGTATTAAAGTTCCGCTGTACGCAGTCGCGATGGGTGCTCAGATTGTTGAAAAGCACTTTCGAATTAGCGAGTCTATGCCGTGCATCGATGGCCCGGTCTCAATTTCCGAAAGTCAGATGAAAAAAATGGTTGAAGAGATCCGGTTGCTTGAATCCATGAAGCGAGCAGAAACCTTTGGCATCAGAGAGGTGGAGAGAGACGCAACAGTGTTTAGACGAATAAAGTAGGTAATTTGAAGATGCCGCCTTTCTTGCAGCAGTGCTATGGTGCTTACCGCTTATACCTGCATGGCGGTTGGTCAAGAAGCTATTGAGACTAGATTGGAACGGAAATGCCTTTGAGATTTTAATTCTTATCAGTCCATCAATGTATCGTTTAGGTGTCGCTAAGCAACCGCTCCGGAAATAACTTGAGCGATAAGAGTGAGGGGTTAAATCTACGATCGGCCCAGTCCTACTGCTGGCAGCCGACGCCAAGACTAGGATTAATTATTCGAAGTGGTAAACGGCCATCTTGCAAGAACTCGCAAAAAGACCTCATAGCCGTTTATATAACTTGGAGTATAGTTAAATAATGGACTCAGTTGTAAAATGTGGCCATGGAAAGTGTTTTTAAATTCATTAATTCTCAACGGATTTATTGTAAACAGTACTAAATCACCCGGAAGCTGAACGGCAATTTGTCTTCCTAGAGTGCCCCTTTTGTGCGCAACACCAAATACTAGGCTTGGATAAATAAATGGACTGTCTTATTGTTTCTTATTCTGAGCAGGATCGAAATAGAGAACGCCGTCAGTTTTATCATGAAGATAGCAAATCAGGTTCTGGATGGGAAAGATTCCTCCACTTAAGCTATGTTGATTATGATGGTGACATCATCCTTCCTAATCAGTTAGCAAGCCTTGTTAAGGTGGCAGGCGATAACGGAACAATAGAGAAAACTAAGTCAGGCCATTTTAAAAGGTCCGACATTAATGTCTATAGCACTTTTAAAGTACCGATGTTGGGGGGATTGTATCTTTACCAATATTTAAAAGGTCTATCGTTTGACGTCGAGTTGATTCGCCATGCTCAGCTCGAACAAACTAAATTTGATGACTCACTAAGTCAGGGGCCTAAGGTCATTGCCATTTCCACGACCCTTATCTTGAATCCCATTGACATCGCTGAGGTAGTAAAAACCTGTCGTGAAAAATCCCCTGATTCATTTATTGTTTTGGGCGGAATGAGCACCTGGAACCATTATCTGTCTAATAAAGATGATCCTAAAATATTTCAAGGTTACCGAGCGGATGCAGTTGTTTTAGATAGTCGAGGAGCAAAAACATTAGGTTTAATTGTTGATCAAGTCGTTAAGGGGCAATCTTTAACAGATGTACCTAACTTAGTGCTTTACGACAAAAAGAATGTCGAGGTCACACCAAAACGTCCAGAGGATTTCAATTTCAAAGAAGACGACATCAATTGGGACTTAATTGACAATAATTTGCTAGGTCAAATCGCCTGGATTCGTACTCAAATTAGTTGTCCATTCGCCTGTAGCTTTTGCACTTACCCAACAACAGCGGGGGAAGTCATCAAAGCTGATATGGTTACTCTAGAAAGTGGCCTGAGAACACTACAGCGAAAAGGCGTTAAATATTTGCTGTTTATAGATGATACGTTTAATGTTCCTCCACACCGCTTTAGACAGATATTGAGGTTACTAAAAAAGTACGATTTTTACTGGTCCTCCTATATTCGAAGCCAATATTTAGACAAAGAGCAGGTCGAAGACATGAAGGCGAGTGGTTGTATTGGAGTATTTCTAGGAATTGAGTCAGCTAATAACAACATTTTACGGTACATGAATAAACGTGTGACGGCTGAAAAATATCGTCGAGGTGTCGACTTATTGGCTTCCCAGGAAATTGACACGTTCGCTTCCTTTATCGTTGGTTATCCAGGAGAAACCGAGGACACTGTTGAAGACACAAAACGTTTTATTGAAAACAGTGGAATTAGCTATTACAACGTGAAAATATTTTATTACGAAAAATCTGCACCAATTCACGAACTGAGGAAGGAATTCGAGTTGCGTGGGCATGGTATGAATTGGACACATAAAACAATGACTTCTACCCAAGCATTTCTAAAAACAGAAGAGTTAATTCAAGATATCCAGGGCGTCCCATATATCCCCCAACACAGCAGCGACGGTGTTTGGGAAAATGCCTATTTTCAGGAACAGGGATTTAAACGTGCAGAGATACGAATGTTATATACACAATTTAACGACATGCTCCAGGATGAACTTTCTTCTTCACCAAAACGATTGGTCAATCAAAAAAAGAGGTTTGACGAACTCGTAAAAATCTGTCAACCGAAAACTACGTCAGTTTAGTCTCTCTATATGTGATATTCACTATTGAGTTTATTGAACACTTGTTCCGATGTCTGCAAACGTCACCGTACAGCCTTTTCCGTTTTCTGGTCGAGGAGATTAATAAATGAGGCAAATTGACGATTTCAAGGAATTATTTAGGATGGTGTTTGATTGTGATGAAAATGAAGATTTGACGCGAATTCGACGTTTGACTGACGAACGATGGGATTCGCTTCGACATGTTATGCTGATCGCAGCAATTGAGAGCGAAATGAAGGTTTCACTATCCTCTAAGGAGTCAGAATCTATTACTTCATTTGAGGCGGTAGTTCTTTTGCTAGATGAGAAAGGTCTGTAGGATGTTAAGAGCTGAATTCATGATCATGGTTACTTATGACGATGGAGTGGCATTTGCAGAGCTCAGCGGAGACTGGAATCCACTACATACCGATTCCTCCTATGCCAAGACCTCAAGCTTTGGGGGGTGCGCTTTTGCATGGGGTGTATTTAGCGGCCTTTTCCTGATTGGCCGGCATGTATTTGCCAGGAAAAAAGTGCTTGCTACGCAGTTTGAACTTTGGCTTTGTCCCGCCTATATTTCTGCCCGTAGAGTTGACTGCAAGTGGTGTTCAAATTGGTAGGAACTCGGACAGCGGTCGTGTACAAGTGGCAATCAATGACCCAAAGACGGGTCTTACATATTCTGACGGTAGTTATACGTATGGCCTCCATACAGAGGTAGAGCCTGCTTCCAGCAGTTCGACCGACCGAACAATCCCCCATTCTGAGACTAATAGAGCTCGAATTCTTGTCAACGGAGCAAGTGGTGGATTAGAACGTTGACTCAGAAACTTGGAGATAAGGCTCTTGGTGTTTCTCAATACGGGAAGCATGAAGGAGAATATTTAAATAATATCTCCGAATCAGAGTTAGCCACAATTGATGTTTCATTGGAGGGAATTGTGCACTGTGGATGGCCAATTCCAGATAATCGCCCCCTAATCTCTCTAGATAACAATGAATTGGCGGTTGATTACAACTTTACATCGCCGATCAAGGAAATACCCTGAGTTGGTGTCTGGTGTTTGCATGGAATTGAAAGGTGGTGCGTTACCATGAACCTTGTTGAAGCACACCAAATTGTCAAAGAATTCTCCGGTGGTGAACCGGAGCATATTTTTCTATGCATGTCTGGTGATAGTCACCCACTTCACATCTATCTAAAAGCGAAAGCTGCCCAAAAAGGTTATGAAATTAAGTTAGAAACCCTTCAGTTTGATACATTTCAACAATACCTATTTCACAATCGGGATGCCCAGGTTAGTCCTATCGCCTTATTGTTGCCGTGGGATTTTTGTCCTGAATTAAATTGGCGCACTGGAATGCCTAGTGACCTAGTTGATTACTCTACCTTAGTGGAGCGAATAAATTTAACGAAAGAGCGTATTCAGTCTTGTGATTGTAGGAAAATCGTATATGTTCGAGCACCCTGTCCTCCAGTATTCCACGAACGAAGGAAGAATCAGTTGTTATCGTTGTATATACATAGCGTTGCTTTAGAGTTAAACGCAGATATTCTGGATCCAGAGTTTTTTAATTTGGAGTTCTTCCTACAATCAGGATGCCCCATTTCCGGCCAACATCTTGATCGTGTTGCTACTCAGTTGTATAAATCAGCGGACAGCTACCTAGTAGGCCAAAAAAAAATACTAGTCACCGACGCTGACAATACTCTATGGAATGGAGTGCTCGGAGAAGACGGAATTAGTAACTTGCAATGTGGATTAGAGGGCACAGGGTTTGTCCACAATATTTACCAGAGCTATCTTATGCAGTTAAAGCGCACTGGAATATTACTAGCATTGGTAACGAAAAATGAAAAGAAAGAGTTGGCCAAGGTATTTTTGTCAGAAATGATGCTTTTAAGTCGAAAAGATTTCATCAGCGTAATGGCAAGCTATTTCCCTAAATCAACTCAGATAAAACTATTGTCGAAGAAGTTGAATCTCCCACTAGAATCGTTTGTGTATATAGATGATAGCGAAATAGAGATCGCAGAAGTTAAACAATCCATACCAAATATCACATGTATTAAGTTCTCCGATAATGCGAACGATCTCATTCAAATGTTCGGAATCTTAGAGCAATTGTTCGATCGGGAAAAAGTAACAGCTGAGGATCTAGGGCGTACAGAACTATACAGACAAAGAGTAAAGGGCTTAAAGCCGCGAGATATAGTTGGTGCCGATATAACCAGTTTTCTTTTATCCCTAGATATGACGCTGACCATCTTTAACCGAAGTCGAGAGAAACGAGATCGTGCAGCACAACTGATAAATAAAACTACCCAATTCAATTTGAATGGGGAATGTCTTAGCGCGAATTATCTCGACAGTGTTGTGGATGAAGGCGGAGTATTGTTTACCGCAGAATTGGTTGATCGTACTGGCAGTCACGGAGAGGTTATTGCCTGCTTAATTGACGTCGCCGGGATTGTGCAAACATTTGTGATGTCTTGTCGAGTGTTTGAAAGGCGAGTCGAATCAGCCTTCCTACAGGTGCTATTGGATCACGGGTATGATGTAACTCGTATGAAATTTAAAAGAACTAATCGAAATGAGCCCCTCCAGAAATTTGTCGATGATGTGACTTATATCGAAGAAGAAGATTCAACCATTAGATTGGATAGAGCTAGCCTCAATCGAAAGACTACAGAGGCCGTCAAAATATTTGAGATTGTTGGCCCCGTGTGAACGAAGACACTGCACATTTAGATCTTGTGTCAATTATTCGAAACCTGGCAATTGGCTCAGGCGACGTTGTTTTTGTTTCTGTTGATATGGGGAATCTGCCCCTTCCAAAGATGGCTTTTGAGATTAGTCGTGCAGGATTTATGGAAATTAGAGATAGGTACTGCGCTTATGTGCTCGACTCACTGCTAGATGTAATCGGAGATTCAGGTACGTTATTGGTTCCCACATATTGTAAGTCGTACGGGAGGCACGGCAAACCGTACCATCACGAGAAGACACCTTCTGATGTAGGGCCATTCAGCGAATATTTTAGGAAACGTGAAGGGGTTATTCGATCTCTCCATCCAATGACGTCAATTGCAGGCATCGGTGTAAATGCAGCAGCTATTCTTGAAAATACTGGTAAATCTGGTTACGGCGTTTGTAGTCCATTCATGCGTTTTAACGATTATCGGGTAAAGTTTCTATGTCTCGGTATACCATTACCGAGAGGAATTACCTATGTGCATCATTTGGAACATCTGTATGGTGTTAATCATATGTACCACAAGTCCTACGGGTATCCGGTATTCAAAGATAACGTTCTTCAACCCGGACCATGGCTGTGTTTTAGACGTTATTTGGGTATCGGGATCGAAGCAAAGATGTCGTACCTGGAAGATGCTTTACGAGAAAATGGTAAGTTACTGGAATTTCGAAAATCGCCCTATATTATGCAATCTACGACAGTGGGTGATGTAGACAGAATTGCTATTGAGATGCTCAAAGTTGACTCTTGCGCATTCTTAGAGAAACCAATTGAAGTTCATATGGATGATCCAGGTCTTCCTCCACCAGAAACTATGGCAAGCTCGGTACTTTACAGTTCTTCGGAGTAATCATTTTTGAGTGATCTGTTATAGCAACCTTATCGATAAGCGGGGTAGATTTTTTGAAACTCCTTCGAATCTATTTAGGAAATCTCATTTTTTGCATGTTAGGGCAAAAACAGGAACTCTTGAAATTGCGGATGTAATTTTGGCATGTATGTGAGAGATTTAAAGATCTGTAAGATTATCAAAGAGGGTCAGAAGAGTTATGTGTATCCTTGGACTAAGAGAAGAAATCTATGGCAATAAGGCACGAAAACCTTACACTTGATAATTATTTGAAGAATGGAATTATTGTCTCAGATGATGTTGAGTCTATATTTTTTAGATATTGAGAAATAAGTTGGCCTCCCTATTAAAATCCACCGCTATCCCACTGGTATAGATGTTGGCAGTTGAGTTGTACCTGACGCCTACGGTGGATGATCAATAATATATAAGGAAGTGAAATTGTCTTGTCCGATCGAATGCTACAATTTTCTAGTGTGTCTATTTCATAATCGGGGAAACATCTCGTTTTCTACCAAATTGACCCACCAATTAAGTAGAACATACCGAAAATGTTGTGTAAGTTTCTAGGCTAATCCATAGTAATAACGCTACCAATTACGTCACTACTCAGAGAAACACCGTTGAAGTTAATTGTATTCGGTTGTCAACAAGTTGCTGTTGACTTTATAAAATTTATAAAGACCAGACCAGATTTTGAGTTGTCACTAGTGGTTACTTATGAATTACCTTTGGACAAGTCGTATGGTTACGAATCTGTAACACAAGTCTGTAAGGACAATGCTATACCGTTTGAGGAGCCTCGAAGATTAGACGCCTCGATAATTTCACGCATTGAACAGATTAATCCGGACATCATCTTCTCGATATATTACAGAAAACTGTTTCCAAAAACGTTAATCGACATACCAAAATTAGGGTGCGTAAACGTACATCCTAGCCTATTACCAGAATATAGAGGGCCAACGCCTACGGCTTGGGCAATACTAAACAATGAGAGTAACATTGGGGTAACAATCCACTATATCGATCAAGGAATTGATACCGGCGACATTTTAGTTCAAGAACAGATAGCAATTCGAGAGTACGAAACTGGTTTTGAACTATTCAACCGTTCAATGGCATTAGGAGCTAAGTTACTAGAACAACATATTGACGATATTGTTACTCAACAACTTGTCCCTAAAAAGCAATCCGCTTCCGGCTCATATTTTGGTAAGTTTACTCAGCAGAATCGCATAGACTGGAAGGCTAGGGCCTTGAATGTAATCAACCATATAAGAGTTTGTAGCAGACCATACGGTGGCGCAGAAACTCTTTTACTCAACAGATATTTTTTCATTCACCGAGCAAAGAGGCATTGCAATCCCAACTACATAGCTCAAAAACCCGGAATGATAATAGAAGCAAAAAACGATGGTAACTTAATAATTTCTTGCGCCGACAGTTGTATTGAAACGATTGAGTACGACATTTATCCACCACTCAACAAGAGTGAAGTAGACACATATCTAAAACCCGGTAATACTTTTTCGAATAAATTACCTTGAGGGCGCAACATTTTTTCCTACAAACGACAAGATAGTTTCGCCTATCGAGTTGGCTATACAGGCTGTGGAAGAGAAGGAACTTGATTCTTCAATTGCAAAATAGCAGAGGAGAAGAAGCGTAATCTTACTTAAGGAAAGCAAGTTTCGAAAACCGAATCCTATAGGTTAAAGTGATACTCCAAGTAGGGCGCAATATTAAAGTCTAAGATGTAGCGTCTAGAAGCAGCAGTTGCTTGAAGCTAAGAGAGGTGTGAGTGTGCAGAAGCGTTGAAGAAAGTGAAAGAACTATGTAAAGCGTTCGACTTTACAGCTGAGATGCTTAAGGGTGCACTAAAGATAGGAAAAAATGAAAAAGAAATATAACTTAATTCAAAACTCTTTAGGCTACTTTGAAGTGAAGCCAAATCCGTCAGTGGAAGAGCTTGAAGAGTACTACAGCCAAAGATATTACCAGAACAATCTCAGCAGCTATGAGAAGACATATACTGATGAAGAACTCCAATATTTTGGCGTGGAGGCAGATTTGTGTGTTGCAACAATCAATCGGTATTCGTCAATAAGTAAGTCTCTTTTAGATGTAGGGTGTGGCGAGGGTTTCTTCGCAAAGAGCTTGCTTGAGTATGGCTGGGAAGTGAAGTGTGTAGACTTTTCGGAAGAAGGCGTAGCTCACCACAATCCAGAGCTTCTACAGTTCTTTAAGCGGGATGATTTATATTCGTTTGTTGGTGCAGAAGCTAAGAAAAAAAATACATACGGGCTCGTAAATTTAGATAATGTACTTGAACACGTTATTAACCCTAAAGAGCTTTTGACTGCTCTTAAGAAAGTAATGAACGTTAATTCTTTAGCGAGAATTGAGGTGCCAAATGATTTTTCTAAGTTTCAGAAGCTTTTAGTGGAATTAGGTTGTACTAATGAGACTTGGGTGTCTGCACCAGAACATCTAAGCTACTTTAACAGTGAAAGCCTCGTTAATTTATTAAAGGCTGAAGGGTTTGAAATAGTTTCGCTACAAGCTGACTTTCCGATAGAACAGTTCTTGTTGAATGAAAATTCAAACTATTGGAAGGATAGAAAATTAGGTAAGTCGGCTCATATGGCTAGAGTAATTTGTACAAACTACATGGCAGAAGCTAACCTTCATCGCCTTGTAGATTTCAGAGAAGCAGCTGCGGATTTGGATTTTGGGCGCTGTCTGACAGCTTACGTGAAATTGGCTTAGATGCCTTATTTTATGACTGCTTATGAATGTTTCCCGTCGTACAATGTGTAACTAAGAATTGCGTAGGCTATTGACTTTCAATAGGAGAATAAGTGCAAAAAAGCGTGTAAAACGTTGGTTTTATAACAACGACGGCGACCGGCTTGCCTGCCAATCGTTTCAGATGCCTTTCCAGGCAGTCCCTTACTTCCACCTCTCGTAGGAATAATAGCTAATATCATTCGGATAGATGGATATCAAACAATAACCAAAGATTCGTGCGTGGCGTAAGGATCATTAATTCACTTACCTCAGTATAATCTCACCCTGCCAATTAAAACACTGTCTTCACGTTTGTTGGTATTGTATTCGACCCTATTTTGAAGTTCCCGGATTATGGGTTATGCGATTATTTTCTCCAACGGAAAACCGCCTTAACTAAAAAATGACAAAAACGAAACCGCGAACCGTAATAGCAAATCGCCTAAGGATTGAACACACTCTCTTCTGAGGTTTCATAGCCATGTTTAACACGGTCGACCAGATATTTAGAAATAGTAGCGCTTAGTTGGAGTAGTTATGGAAGAGAAAATTAATACTAATAGTGCGGCGATACCTATGATGGACCTCATACAGGAGTTATATAGGTTCAATCGGACAATCGTATCAGCAGATAACAGAAAGATGCTAGAAAGATTGAGCGAATTTCTTGACTTTAAGATTCATGAATATCCATCTGGAACAGATCATCAAACATGGCCGGTTCCGCCACAATGGGATGTCAACGAAGCATACCTTTCGGACGGGGAGAAAGTCATTGCAAGTTACGACGAGCATCCACTTTTCCTTGTTCCCTATTCAAAGTCCTTCGATGGCTGGGTAACGAAAGATGAGCTTCTCGGGCGCATCCGCACTGGACCGAATAGACCGGATGATTTTATTTATGACCACCGTATAGCTTCGGATTATCAGCGCCGACTAGAAGAGTGGGGACTCTCGTTGCCATATAACCGAGTGCAAGCGCTTCGGGAAGATAAGTACTATGTGAAAATTGATATTAGTGTTTCAGAGGGTGCTGCGCTTGTCGGGGAATACAGACTTCAAGGACAGGAAAAGGATACTTTCGCACTTCTATCCCACACATGCCATCCGGGTCAAGCAAATGATGGCTTAGCCGGTGTGGTTGTTGGTATGGAGATAATGCGTCGGTTGAATAGTCGTCCGAAACAAAGTCGATTTACCTACCAATGCTTAGCTATGCCAGAGACCTTTGGTTCTGCATACTATCTCGCTAACAATGTGTCCACTTTTAAAGATTACATTGGGGCGTTGTTTCTGGAGACTCCTGGCGCTGGAACAATATTGACTCGTAATCTTTCACGGGTAGGTAATCTTTATATTGATGCGGTACTTGAATCTGTCGTGACTAGAATCAAAAACGTACCACAGAATTGCCAACCATTTCATCGTGGCTTAGGGAATGATGAGCTTAATTTTGACTGGCCAGGAGTTGGAATTCCCGGACTATCCCTTTATTGGGATGGATATGATGAATACCATACTAGTGCAGATTCGCCAGACTTAATAGAACACGAAAAACTCGAGACTGTAATCAGCGTGGTAATCGACCTTATTGATGTGCTTGAAAACGATTATGTGCCAACTCTCACGCAGGAGATTCCTGTCTATCAATCCCGGTACGATCTCTATATTGATGCATTCGAGAATCGAGATTCATATTTAAATGCCACGGATGTCTTGTTTGCGATTGATGGCAACAAAAGTTTGTTTGAAATCACGTACAGTAAGGGGATTCCTTTCTGGCCGATGCGGGAATACCTTGAGGGGTTTTATCGTTTGGGATTCATTGAAAAAAAACCAACCGGGAGGGCCCAGTTCACGCGTAGGCAGGACCAGAGAATTGTTTCCCATGATGCTCCAAAAGGGGAGCTCAGGTGAGCAGACTATTATTTTCTACTGGCAGCGCAAGGGGTGGGACCAACTTAATCACAAAAAGGCATTAGAGTTCGCTGATATGAAGTTTAGTACTGGTCAAAGGATGTGGAGGCATAGGGCTATTTCCTCCATACCCGGAGGAAATGGTTTACTGTCGAAGCGCCCAGACCGATATGTCCCCGATCTATGGCCAACGTACTATAAGAAATGTGCCGGTGTTCACGTCACGGATTTGGATGACAACCAATTTATCGACATGGCACAAATGGGAATCGGGTCAGCGATTTTAGGGTACTCGGATCCGGAACTTACCGATGCGGTGTGCTTGGCGGCTAGGTCAGGTATCAACTGCACACTGAACTGTCCGGAAGAAGTTGAGTTGGCAGAAAAATTGTTAAGCCTTAACCCATTTGCTGGGGGAGTACGATTTGCACGTTGTGGTGGAGAAGCAATGGCGGTGGCAGTTCGAATAGCGCGCGCGGCAGTAGGGAGAGATAAAGTTGCGTTTTCTGGTTATCATGGGTGGAGCGATTGGTACCTCGCTGCGAATATTGATGACGGGGATGGCCTAGCACAGCATCTTATCCCTGGATTAAAGCCAAAGGGTGTTCCATCGAGTCTCAGAGGGACGGCAATCCCTTTTTCCTATAATGATACCGACGATTTCCACAGAATCATGGATCAACATCCAGACGTAGGTGTAATTTGCGTTGAAGGTGCCCGCTATGATTACCCGACTCAGGAGTTTCTGTCAGCAATCATGCAACGAGCCGATAGGCAGGGCGTGGTAGTAATTTCCGATGAGATTACCTCTGGTTGGCGTCTGACGGATGGTGGAGTCTACAAGCTAAATGGGTTTCGTCCAGACATTGTGGTTTATGCTAAGGCATTGGGTGGGGGGTATGCTATTTCGGCTGTAGTAGGTAGTCATTCAGTGATGAATCACGCGCAAGATACCTTTATTAGCTCTACTATGTGGACTGAGCGTATTGGCTTTGTTGCGGCGCTCAAGACAATCGAAATTCTTCAAAGACATCAGGCTTGGGAACATTTGGTTGATATTGGCACCCGAATTGGGAGAGGGTGGGAAAGGCTTGCCTCTAAACACAACATAAAGATGCAAATAACTGACTTCAAACCCTTGGTTACGTTCAAGCTCGGTTATGGACAAGAAAATGACTGCTTGATTACCTTATTCATTCAAGAGATGCTTGAGAGGGGGTATTTAGCGGCACCAAGTACTTATGTCTCGTTTGCACACAGCATAGAAATTGTTGACGAGTATATGGAAGCTGTTGACGAGGTGTTTTCGATACTCGCCGATGCAATAGATTCAGCAGATGTTAAATCACGCCTTCGATCTCGTCCTCGGTCCGACTCATTCTCCAGGCTCACCTAATAGGACTTCGAGGTCCTAATTTGATCTTGATAACTTGTGTAATTGCTGTGTATGCATCTTGTGATGTCGGAAATGTGTAGGTAATGATCGTAGCTATTGTTCAAGCCCGAATGGGCGCAACACGCTTGCCCGGCAAGGTTTTAAAAGAAATTGGTGGCACTTCAATTTTAGAATTCCAAGTCGACCGCATCAGGCGATCAGGGTTGGTTGAAGAAGTGGTAGTGGCAACAAGTTGTGAACCTCAAGACCAGAAAATTGTCGAATACTGCAAGTTCCATGGAATAAGTTGTTTTGTCGGGTCAGAAAATGATGTCCTAAGTCGATACCACGACTGCGCGGTAGAGAGGTCGGCGAGCACGGTAGTTAGACTCACTGCAGATTGCCCGTTTATTGATCCAGTAATTATTGATCAAGTAATTTCTCTTAGGCAGACGTCCGGAGCGGATTTTGCTGCTAATACGGTTCCCCCCGAAACCAGCGGCTGGCCAGATGGAAGTGATGTCGAAGTATTTTCCATGCAAGCTCTTTCCGAGGCTCATCGCGAAGCCAAAACTTATGAAGAGCGCGAACATGTTACCTTCTTTTTCTGGAAAAACATCGACAGAGACCGTTTCCGAACAGTGCAGCTATCTAATTCAGAAGACTGGTCGAAGTATCGTTTCACTCTAGATTATCCAGAGGACTATGAAGTGGTGGTTAAGGTCTTCTCTGAATTAAGGAGAAGAGGGCAGTTCGGGTATGTGCATGAAGTGATCCATGTGTTGAAAGACCATCCAAACATTGCTACTTTGAACTCTAAATATTATTTTGGTATTGGGTGGAAATAGTAAGGAAGTGGATCTGTGAAAACTTTGAAGAAGAAGTCTGAGTTTCTAGTATTTGGAGCGCCAGATATCCAAGATCAAGAAATAGACGAAGTAGTCGCGTGCTTGAAGAGCGGATGGATAGGTACTGGCCCTAGAGTTGGCTCCTTCGAAAGTCAGTTCAGGAAATATAAAAAGGTCGACAATGCGGTGGCACTGAATTCCTGTACCGCTGGTCTGCACCTCAGCTTACTGGCTTTAGGGATTGGCCCAGGAGATGAGGTGATTACTTCTCCTTTGACGTTTTGTGCGACTGTTAACAGCATCATTCATGCTGGTGCAACACCTGTATTAGCAGATGTGTGTCCCTTGAGTATGAATATTGATCCTCTCGAGATTGAGAGCAAAATCACTAAAAAAACAAAATGTGTCTTACCCGTGCACTTCGCGGGTCGGCCGTGCTCAATGGACCCAATTCTAGAAATTGTTTCAGAAAACCAATTATTCCTCGTTGAGGACTGCGCCCACGCGATCGAAACTGAATACCATGGAAAGCCCGCCGGTACTTTTGGTGAATTCGGGTGTTTTAGTTTCTACGCCACAAAAAATGTCGGTACTGGAGAGGGAGGAATGGTGATATCTGATGATGATGAGAAGGCAGACCGCATCAAGCGGTTAGCACTTCATGGACTAAGCAAGAATGCTTGGAAAAGATTCAGTGATGAGGGATATCAGCACTATTTTGTGGAGGAGCTGGGCTTTAAATACAACATGATGGATTTACAAGCGGCGCTTGGTATTCATCAATTAAAGAGAGTAGAGAAAAATTGGAAGCGACGCGAGCAACTCTGGCACCACTATACCGACATGTTGGCTAGTCTTCCAATAATACTTCCAGTGCCTCCTGAAAATGATACGCGACATGCGTATCATCTCTATACAATTCTAATAGATAAAAAGAATACAGGTTTGTCGCGAGATAATGTAGTCACTAAAATGCATCAAGAGGGAGTCGGAACTGGAATTCACTACCTAAGTATTCCGGAGCACCCGTATTACCAGAGAACCTTCGGTTGGAAGCCTGATGACTTTCCTAACGCTGCGGCTATTGGACGACAGACGATGAGTTTGCCATTGTCGCCTCGCCTATCAGACCTGGATGTCGATTGGGTAATTGAGGCGACCCAAAACACGTTCTTATCTTGATGGCGGAAAAGATGCCCCTCATAGCTACACCGATCTCTCACCTATTTGAGAACTGCGAGCATGCAATCGAGATTATTGCAGCTTCGGATTGCCTTGAGGTTCGAGAACGTAGCTGGGAATCTGTTTGGCCAAATCAGTTTCTTTTCCATATCGACAAAGATCTCACCCTTGAGTGGTGCGACGAGACTCGCGCATACCTTCAGAAGATAATTAGACAGAAGTCGGAACTAAAGTTAGTGACGTTCCAGGCGACGCGATGTTGTGAGGGGGAGCAAATAATTGACGGCCAATATCAGATCAGCGGAAAGAGTTATTCGCGAAACCAGTTACTAGATAACGCGGGTGAAAATCTTCAGTGGCTGCGAAGTTTTCTTGATAAAGGGATAAAAATTGGCCTCGAGAACAATAACTATTTTCCGACGCCGGCGTATGACATTGTGACGGACAGCAATTTCATTTCGGAACTTGTCAGTGAGCTGGATATCTATTTTCTTTTAGACATAGCCCACGCGATGGTTACTAGCCATAATCAGAGCCTAGATTGTGACGATTATATAAACTCATTGCCTTTGAAAAACCTGATTCAATTACATATTTGCAGTCCCGAAATTCCATCTAATGGAATTGCCCGGGATGCCCATGAGGCGCCAGATGCACCGATGATGCGCCAAGTGATTTCACTGATAAAAAAATACCCTCATGTTCGCTACTTAACAGTAGAGTTTTACAAAGATAAGGATCGTCTCGTTCAGAGTTTGCTAGAGCTCCGAAAGGCCTTAGGGAAGAGTATTTAATAGTAGTTAGGGGCGCCCTTTCTGAAATACTCATCGTAGAATCGAATCTATTCTAGTACAGTCTTCTGAGGACCACCTCGAATGAGGTCAGACACGTTTCTTGTAGTGATTTTAAATCACGATCGTGCTCGAACACTAGTCGCCCATGATCTTCAGATAATCTATCCCGCAATCTGGAAGTTAACAGAGTTCGCGGGTGCTCGAACACCTGCTTCGGTTGTCGCGTAAAGAGTCTTGGGATCCGGCCGCTAGCAAAGCCGAAAAAGTGAACCAAAACACCAAACCAAACAACATAGTGTGCATCATTCCCGCGAGGGCTGGCAGCAAAGGGTTGCCGGGGAAGCATATGAAGCGGATAAACGAAGAACCCGTTATAAGTTATGCGATTGAGGCGGCGCGCGCTGTCTCAATTCTCGGAAGAGTACTTGTGTCGACGGATGATTCAGAAATAATCGACTATTGCAATGAAAACGAAATAGAAGCGATTAAGAGGCCGGAGAAGTTCGCAACCGATACATCTTCTGCCGCGGATGCGTTAATTCATGTCGTAAAGGTATTGGAAGAAGAATGTAACGTCGACATAGTTGTTTGGCTGCAAGCGAATGTTCCAATTAGAAAGCCCGAGCACATTACAGAAATGCTTTTGAAATTGGATGAATCTAAAGCGGATTCAGTGATTTCTCTATCCAAATATTCCGGGCCAATAGAAAAAGCACTGAGACTAACGGATGAAAATGTCTGCGTGTCGTGTTGGAGTGAAAGGCCAAAAGGAATGAATCGACAATCGTACCCAAATTCGTACTATCCCAATGGCTCTATTTGCGTGATTACAAGATCCGCTCTTATGCAAAAGAAAAGGCAATCGGACCCCTATGACTATTTCCTGGGGGCAAGAGTACTGGGCTACGTTATGGAAGAGCCTCAGTATGGCATTGAGATAAATGACTTCCGAGATCTGCAGCTCTGTCGTTTTTACATGAGCGCCCAATTCACACAATATTAAAGTGCTGATTGTTATATGATGTCATGGACATGCAGTTTCGCTGGAGGTCACTTTCTTAAGGCGGTATGTGCTTCTGACGTCACCGACATAAACATAGGATGGGCTCAATGAGCAAGTTAAATAATCTCTAGAGTCAAGAGCAGTTAAACAGGCCGATCAATTAGCAAAGCAGTGGATTAGTACAATGAATTCGTCGAAAACGTTTTTATTTGGCATATCCCAAATATGGGATTCATGTTGGTGACGCGACAATCTACATGATTAATTTAACGAAAACTTATCTGCGTGCCGGAATTCCGATTGGACGAGCGGGTTCTTAGGGGCGCGGTTATGAGTTTAAAGTATTACAGTTGGTGGTCTGGTATGTGTTCAAGTTCATGAAGTTTGCCGGAATTAGGGCTGGTGTTTATGAAAACGACTTACGGACAAAACGACTGTTTGAACAATCGGGTTTAAGCGTCAAACTGTTTTGCGTGACAGGTAGAGCTCGACAAAACGCTCGTAGATGGTTACTTATGTTAATTATATAAAGAAAAGTACAACCGAATCTCAAATATTAGTAAGGCGTCTCCGTTGCTGGAAATAAACATTGGCTATTAACTCCACAAACACATATGACCAGGTAAGGTCATTTCGTGAATTCGCCTTCACTTTAAGCGAAGATGGATTATTGGAGCAAATAACGAGAGCGAAGAGAATTATAAAGGCGGCGCAAGACAACAATACAGTTCCAGCGAGTCGGAAAGACGTAATTGCATTAGTGTGTACAGCATTAGATAGAGCAGAAAAAGAAAGCACATTCGTACTAACATATTATGAAGCAGATGAAATGCGTTTGCTCGAAGATGACAAAATTATTGACTATCTTTACTACCGATACCGATACGTCGCATACCCCAAGCTAAAGTTGTTGGATGAATATCCTCCATTGTTGCAGGTCGAGCCCGCCTCCTCATGTAATTTCCGGTGTGTGTTTTGCTATCAAACTGATAACTCGTTTACAAAAAAGTCAAGCGGATATATGGGCACAATGAAGCTAGATTTGTTCAAAAGGATCATCGATGAGGTCGAAGGGAAGGTTGGTTTCCTTACTATGGCATCTCGGGGGGAACCCCTGCTCGCGAAAGAGATTCCAGAGATGCTGGACTATATTTCGGATAAATTTGTAACGCTAAAGATAAATACAAATGCATCTGTTTTAACCACTGAAAAGATCCACTCTATCTTATCCTCTGGGGTAAATACGCTTGTTTTTTCGGCGGATGCGGCAGATCATGAAACGTACAAGAGATTGCGAGTCAACGGGTCTCTTACAGAGATTATTAGAAACATAGAATCATTTCGTGAAATAAAGGAGACACAATATCCGGAATCGAAAGTAATCACTCGAGTGTCGGGGGTGATGTATGACCCACATAAACAAACCCTTTCTTCGATGAAAGAATTGTGGGGGTCATTAGTGGATCAAGTTTGTTTCGTTAACTATTGCCCGTGGGAGAATATATATCGATCAACTCCCAATGAAATCGTAGAACCATGCTCTGATTTATGGAGGCGAATGTTTGTCTGGTTTGATGGCTCGGTAAATCCGTGTGATAGTGATTATAGATCGGAGCTTGCCGTTGGCTCTTTTCCGGAGAAGTCGTTATCGGAACTATGGCGCTCAGATTCTTTTGAGAGTTTGCGGAAGGCCCACATAGAGCAAAAACGTCAAACAGTAAATCCATGCTTGAGGTGTAGCATTGTCTAGCGCCCCTTTTAAGCACCCTCTTAAAGTTGGCTGGGTCGGAGTAAGAGGGTACGGGGAAAAAATCTGGCAGTCGGTCTCGGAGTTAGGTGATTTGAAAGTAGTTTCATGCTTTCATCCTGAGAAAAACATTGCTCAAGGTGCTGCAATCCGAATGGGAAGTCAGGTTTCCGAAAGTTACGAATCGTTAATAACCTCTAGGGAAATTGACGCAGTCGTCCTTATTGTGCCAAACCAGGTTCATTTTCTGCTTGCCAAGGACGCCTTGAGCGCGGGCAAACACGTTTTTCTTGAGAAACCAATAACTAATACTTATCAAGATGCAGTCAATCTGAAGGCGCACGCGGAAATGTGCGGCCTCAAATTAATTGTTGGTCATAACTATAGGTACAGTGGGTACATTAGGGCAATAAAAGAGGCGTTATTGGCTGGTCGGATAGGTAACATTGTAGGAGGAGAATTCAATATGGGCCATGGTGGTGGCTTAAGGTTTGGTCCATCTAAATGGCGATTTCATGCCAGTAAGTGTCCCGGTGGTCCGCTGAACATGTTAGGAAGTCATCTCATTGACGCATCAAATTACCTTTTTGGTCGCCCTGTACAAGTTTCTGCTACAGTTAAAAACCTTTTTGCTAGCACGACTTCTGAAGACATGTCGTTTCTTCAGTTAAGCTATGAGGGTGGCGAAGTAGTAAATATCGTAAACCTCTACAACTCGGTATCAACGGAATACGTAAATATCTACGGAACCAAAGGCGCATTAAGATTTTCCCAATGGCCTCAGCCCAGATTATGGTATCAACCGAAAGACATTGATACAGAGTGTGCTAATTACGAAAGAGTCGACTATGAAGAAAAGGATTCGGCGAGGGAGCTGTTCGAGAAATTTATTCAGTCAGTATTAGAGCCAGACAATCAATTCTCAAATATCGAAGATGCGGTCGATGTGGTAAAAGTTATCGAGGCGGCCATGCAATCACACCACTACAATAAAAAGGTCTCTATTTCCGAGATTTCACCCTTATGAGAATCGTACAAACTTGATGAATCCGAAGATTCTCTTTATAAACCCGTGCGTGCGGCCGGATACTCCAAAAAAGATCATAAACGTTGGATTGGCGTATGTAGTGAGTGCTGTTCAAAGGGCCGGCTACGAGTTTCAGATCCTAGATATTGATGCACATAGATATTCTAATGGCTATATAACAGAGTATTTTCAGAAAAATAAATTTGACGTCGTCGCCGTCGGTACTCTGGTCAGCATGTATGCAGAGATGAAAGAACTGGCAGCACTTATCCGACGCTGCAACGAGAAGACTCTCTTGGTTGCGGGTAATACGTTGGCTACCTCCATTCCGGAGATTTTATTGAGATTGACTGATTTCGACATTGTTGTGTTGGGCGAGGGCGAGGCGGCTACGCAAGAACTCCTTGGGGCAATTAAGAATAAAACGGAGTTGAGAGCAGTAAAAGGGATCGGTTTTTTAGAGAACGGGGAGTATATCAAGACGCCTTCTCAGGACTTGAGCCCTGATCTAGATAAAATAGAGATCCCAAAATATGAATTGTTCGACCTAGAAGTGTATCTTGACGCGAGCAAGCATCATGTTCCCGCACCACATAAGCTGCCAATTGGCTTTGAAGATCTAAAGGCGTTTCCAATAAATACTGCGCGTGGGTGCCCCTTTCGTTGCACGTTTTGTTTTCACGCGTTTCAAGGTTTGAAATATAGAACGAGATCGCCGAAAAATATCGTCGCGGAGATAGCACTTCTTAAAGAAAAATATGGAATTAATTTTGTAAATTTTTGGGATGAATTAACGTGGGCATCGCCTCGCGATGCTGAAGAATTTTGTGATGAGTTGATAAAACAAAAAATAGAAGTGCATTGGATCGCGTCATGTCGATCGGAATTGCTAGTTCGGAAGGCGGGCGGCGAGAGAATTGCCAGCAAAATGAAGGAAGCAGGGTGCCACGGTTTGGCATTTTCGCTGGAGAGTGGTAGCCCAAGAATATTAGACTCTATGAAGAAGTTGAATACCGTTGAGGAATTTATCGAACAATCAAACCTATTATTTGATCAAGAGATCGATGTTTTTTCCAGTATTATTATCGGTTATCCAGAAGAGTGCCCAGATACTATTGATGAAACCTTCGAAGTCATGGAGAGAGCGAAGGCATATCCGAGCGTTGGATTTTTGCAATTAATGCCCGGTACGCCAATGTACGAGCTTGGAAAGACAATGGGCAAAATCGAAGACGATGAAAGTTATTTGATTAAGATGGGTGATAGACAAGATCTTAGGATAAATCTTACAAGCTATGATGATGAATTCCTAATGAACTATACGACAGAAAAATTGAACCAATTGAGCCAAAAATTTGGTATGGGCTTGGACGATAGCGAATTGATTAAGTCGAAAACATGGAGAGGATCAACTAAGGTGCGGCATGACAACTTTGTGGAGGACTTCGGGATCTCAGGCAGCGTCTTGAAGGAAAGCAACTTTAGTTGATGACTAAAATTCTACTGGTAAATATTTCTGGTAAGAATTCGTCAAGCTTATCCTGGATGCGCAAATAAAATAATCAGGTACTGGCTGTTTTTCGAAAGAATCTGCTTCCAACAACTGGGGTTGCGGTTGGGTTTATGCTCTGCCGAGTCTTAAACCTTCACGATAGATCAATAAAATTCCTACACTTTTAGCTTAGTCGTAGGACCTTCGATTCACCCGCGCCATTGATAATGGTTGTTGGATGGGGGCCAGCTTCCATAAGTGCTTTTTAATGGAAGTCAGTTAAGGTTTCAAAAAGGAATGCGTCATTATTCGCTCCACGATACTAGAGGGCATTATTATTTAAAAAATGTATAGAACTGTTGTCGACGAGAGGGGGTCACCCAAGCGAATAGCTCTGGACACAGATCGACCTTTTTCGAAGAAAGACTTTAGTTTCAGTCTGCTCTATTGAGGGGCAATGTGCTTCGGACTCCATTTTGCAGACTTACTGGGCTATCGTAATATTGTTCTTCTTGGAGTTGACCTCCATCCCCCAGGCATTTTTACGAGGACCATGAGGTGTTAAAGGAGGAAAGAAACAAATACAATGCATTTCATCGAGATCACAGTGAAGGCTTATTTGAATCTATGATTCCAAAAGGTAATCAATTTCGAACAATGGAAGAGTACTATTACGCTGTCAACCAACTCTACTTCCGTCCTAAGGGGGTGAATCTGTATGTTGGAAATGCCGACAACACGTTGTGCCCTGCTATAAATGAGTATCCCGAATTTCACTCAAAGTAGGAGAATTTGTTCATTAGTTGATTTGAAGCACTCTACTTTCCTAATTTTTTGAGGTTAAAGATGGAGTTTGACAAATATTCGAAGCACGGTGCGTATCATTGGGATGATCTCAAAGAGGGAGCGCTACGTAATTTACTCTCAAGATCAGTTCCGACACTTACTAGATACGATAAAATTGTTGCGGCTATTACTCAGGATGCGAAAAGAATCGTTGATATCGGGTGCGGCGACGGAGCCCTGAGTTTCCTAATTGCAAAAAACTTCCCAGATGCACACGTTGTTGGTTGCGATACAAATCAGGTAGCAATTGATTTAGCTCGGGGGAAAATTAGGGAAATTTATGGCGGTGGAAACCTAGAGTTTGTTCACAATTCGTTTGAGAATTGTTCTTTTGATGAAGGCAGTATTGATGTAGTTACCATGTGTGACGTGATTGAACATATTGATCAGACAAGCTCGGTGCTGAATGAGGTGAAGCGTGTCGGGAAGCCGGGGGGGGTATTAGTTAACACAACCCCGTATATCAGGACGGACGGGGTCAAATGGGACCGTTACCATGTCCTAGAATACTGCGAGGAGAGCCTTTTTGAAATGCTTTCCCCTATTTTCCCAAACACCCAAGTCCATGCATTTTCACCAAAAATATTCTATGACTCATACAGAATCACCAAATATGGGTTTAATTTGCTATACCTTATCGGTTTGAACCCACTAAATATGCATCTAAAAGCTGGTTCTCATACGATGTTGTTCTCAATATCTCATTTTTAGGTATAGGTGGCGATTACTTAACGTCTGACTCCTGACGTGCTGCGAAATAATCTCATCCGCCTTCAGTTTGTCTACAGTTCGCTAGACTCTTTGAAAGGTATGTTCTGGCTGTCGGTTCTCCTGTTGGCAGTGGCAGCAGCGTGGGAATTGATCGTCCTCACCGCGGTCGCGGTACTCTCTCAGAGCCTCGTCGATGTTACTCAGTTTGATTCATCAACGTTTGCTCCCGATTCAGCCCTAATGACAGTTTATAACCAGTTTAAAACTATTCCCGAGGACTATCGACTGGTTACCGGGTTTTGCTTGGCCGCAATTTCGGTGTTAATTGGCAGCATTGTGGATGCAAGCATCACTACATTTCAAACAAATTTTTCTACCCGATTTCTAATTCAATTCCGATGTAAGACATTTTCAATGCTTTGTAATAGCTCTCTTTCATATATAGATCAGGAAAAAACGGGATCTTTGATAACAATGGTGATTAACGAGTCGCGTTGTTGTTATAACGTTCTAAAAAATGGCCTTCAATTAGTGGTCGGATTCGTTAAAACCGTTATCTTCACGGGTGCGTTATGGTTTATCTCTCCGATGCTCACTCTAGTGGCAGTTGCGGTCAGTCTAGTTTTTGTTTTTGAAACAACTGTGATCTCAAAGTTAATACGGCGCATATCGGTAATTGCCGTATCGAGTACTCGCGCGTTGACGGTCGATACTGAAGAGAGCCTGCAAGGAATTAGACTGATTAAGTTATTTGGCCTTCACGATAGCGCTCTCCTATCCTTTAAGGAGAACTCAACTGTAGCGGATAACAACAACAGAAAACAATCAATTATGCTTCAGTGGCAGCGTGTGTTGGTGAACGGTTTCTTGATCGGTACAGTTGGTCTTTTGATTTTTGTCAATGTGAAGTTATCGTTAGTCTCGATCGCACTAATGCTAACGTTCCTCGTAACGACACAAAAGCTTTATCAGGCGCTCCTGGGAATAAACCGCAGCTTGGGATTATTTAATAGTGACATACCAAGATTAGATCGTCTGATCGAGTTCGCTGATCGGTATAGATACGTAAGAGAGACAAGCGGATCGTTGTCGCCCGCACCGTTATTTACTCACGAGATTAGGTTCGACAAAGTGTGGGTCGACTATATGGCGCAGAGCCAAATTCAGGACGTACGGAACAAGGGCGCCCCAGCGTTAAATGACGTCACGCTCACAATTTCTAAAGGGGAAACAGTAGCGATTGTTGGGGAATCTGGATCGGGGAAAAGTAGCTTGGTGAACCTTCTTGTGCGGCTTTATGAGCCGACGGACGGCCGAATTCTATTCGACAAGTTGGAAGCGGGAGAAATCGATCTCTCACTACTTCGGGAGAAGATCGGAATTGTCAGTCAAGATACAATTTTGTTTAATAAAACAGTTAGAGAGAACATTGCACTCGGAAGGCGGGATGCAAGTGATGGAGAGGTGATTGAGGCTGCGAAACTCGCGCATGTTCATGAATTCGTGATGGATTATCCCGATGGGTATGAGACTGTGGTAGGGGATCGAGGAGTAAAGCTTTCTGGAGGACAAAGACAGCGATTGAATATTGCTCAAATCTTTCTTAAGAGGCCCGAGGTCTTGATATTGGATGAAGCAACAAGTGCGCTTGATTCACAATCGGAGAGCTATGTCCAGTCAGCGGTAGCCAAGATGGCGGGATTTTGTACTCGCATTATCATCGCGCATCGGCTTGCGACAATACAGCATGCGGATAAGGTGGTAGTTTTGGAAAAAGGGGAAATAGTCGAAATCGGAACATGGGATCAACTAATGCGTAACGAAGGGAAGTTTTTCGATATGGTGAAAAGACAGACGTTCTCCGTGGCCGAATGATCCGTGCATTTGACTGATGAATGAACATGCCGCTAAGAATCAATTGCTTAAAAAATGGGAGCTTCTAGGATGAATACGGCTCGACACTGCGTTTGAGTTGGGTATTGAACTTTGCTTTTACCGTTAATGAGTAACCTTGAAATATCAATTAATTGGAACGAGTACCTAAATAAGACCAAGCGTAGCAGTCTATGAGAGTGGTTTTTCGTGCCGACGCCTCGTATGACCTAGGAACAGGTCATGTAATGCGATGTTTGAGCCTCGCGAAAGGACTCCAAGATAGAGGGCATCGGTGTAGTTTTGTATGTCGAGGAACGCCCGGGAACTTAATAGAGAAAATAAAAATTGGTGGTATTGAGGTCGCAGAAATAGGTGGGCAGCGTAATTATGGACAACTAGATCCCGCCAGCGATCCAATTGGTGGAAGCGACAGTTGGCCCCAAAAAAATTGGCAAATTGACGTTTGGGAAACATCAGCTGTAATCGAACAAGAAATAGATTGGATGGTAGTAGATCATTACGCGTTGGACGCAAGATGGGAACGAATGGTACGTCCAAAATGTAAACGCCTAATGGTTATTGACGATCTAAATAACCGACAGCATGATTGCGATTTACTCTTAGACCAGAATTGGTTTGGAGAGAGTACTTCTAATAGGTATAACGATAAAGTTCCTGCGACCTGCACTCTTTTGCGTGGACCGGTCTACGCTTTGTTGGGACCAGAATATTCCGAGTTGAGAGAAACAATGTCAGCCCGAGATGGAAATGTAAAAAATATTTTGGTGTTTCTTGGCGGCAGTGACTCAACAAACGAAACAGGTAAAGTGATTGACGCAATTCGAGAGTTGAGGACGCAAGAAGAGTTGGCAGTAACTGTAATTATCGGACAAAATCATCCTTGCCCTCAAGAACTCTACGACAGAGCAAAGTGGTGTCCAAGCGTAATATTGCATAATTATGTTACGTCGCTTGCAACAGTGATGCGTGATTCAGACCTGATGATCGGCGCAGGGGGAGCCACGACTTGGGAGCGGATGTGTTTGGGATTGCCTAGTATTGTGATAAGTGTCGCGGATAATCAAGATGAGGCTAACATTGCACTTGCAAAAGCGGGGTATATAACATTTCTTGGTAAACATGAATGTGTAACAACCGAAGACATCACTGCCACGCTGGAGTGTGCTCTGACAAACCCAGTAACGCTTAGAGAGCAAAGTAAGAGAATGTCAAAATTGACAGGAGGAGTGGGCGTTGACCTGGTTGGTGGCTACCTTGAAAAACTAATATGAGGGCTAGAAAGTTCGACTTCTAGACTACAAAAAACTTTGGCAAGGGATGGTGTTTATCCTTGCCTAGATATCCGTGATCCGTTGTAAGGAAAAATTGCTGCATAACCTAAAACTCTGTATCGCACACCCCACTGCAGACATACCTCGTTGTAGATGGATACGATGATTAAAAAAAATCAGGATGCAGAGTCGAGTGAGAAAACGCGCTGAGATCTGGGAATATAACGTAGGGGCACTAGTCGACGTGTCTGGTTTCTCTATCCTCGGCCAACGATCTAAGCGTGCGTTTCGGGCACATCAAGAAAGTAATGAAAACAATCCTTCTAGTTATTGATAACCCAAGCCGAGATCTCCAGGGGCTTGTATTACTCGCATGGATGCTTGTTCGTGACTACCAGTATCGACCGGTCTTAGTAGGGACCCGTGATGAGATTCCTGGGTTGATTCGCCACAAGCCGGACCTAATTTTATTGCCTCATATTCGATACGAGCGGCATAGAGAGATTCTCACAGTCGCAAGATCCCAAAACACAAAGATTGCCATATTGCCCGTCGAGGGCCTCCCAATCGGTCCTTTAGTGCGCAATGATGAAATATTAGATTACCATTCCTTATTTCTGAAATCAGTTATTGGCCTCGATGAGCTCCATGAGTATGTCGACTTAATGTTAGCGTGGGGTTTTGAGGTAAAAACAATATGCGCTGCCAATAACTATCTGGAAACTGCCCGAATTGAAGTTACCGGATGCCCTCGAATGGATTTTCTGGCAGCCGATTTTGAGATGAGCGGTGTAAAGAGGAAGGAATTTTGTGAGATACATAATTTGTCTCCCACAGCACCTACTGTAGGCTGGTTTGCCAGTACTGCCTATGCCCATCAAAGCGACTTCGACCAGTGGGCAGCCGAGCTTTATTCAAGTGGCTCCGGGAGGGGCTTGCGAGGCGTTGTCGACATGGCGAAATTAGGGAGGGTACATCAAGAGGTATTCGACCGAATGACTCGGTGGTTTGAAACACTTGCGAATGATTATCCGGACGTCAATTTTTTTGTTAAACCGCACCCTCAGGAACCTATCGACAATTACCAACGGAAATTATCGAAAATCCCAAACATTGCGATAGTTCCGACAAAAGTGCCATCTACTGAGTTAATCCGCTTGACGGATATACAGATAAACTGGCGATGCACCACATCTTCCGAAAGTTGGTTACAGAATGTGAACCGCCCAGTAATTTCTGTTGAACCTCTTGAGTTGACTGGAAGTCAGCTCGAACATATTGCGGTTGAATTTTCCATTGGAAACGACATAGCCTCAACATATCACGAGCTGCACAAGCAGGTTGGGAAATATTTGAATGGCGAGACGGTTACTAGTGGATTAATTGAGAAAAGACAAGTATTCATTGAAAAGTATTTTCGATCTAGTGATGGATGCTCAACGACAAAGGTGGCACAGGTTCTTGATGAATTTCTCTTTACCCAAGAATCACACCCGAGGGGTTGTTCGGCCTATAAGGAAATTACGAAGCAAGTCTATCGAATTGTTAAGGCTGGGCAGATTCATAGGTTGGGTATAGGAAAGAACCGGAAAGTCGAAGGCCAAATAAGGTTCGACTCAAAAGATGTGTATCGAATAATAGATAATTTGAATAAATCATTTAACTCGAAAGTAAAAAGAGAGAAAATCATTTTGTTTCCATAACATTCGATAACTGGTAAGCCCTCAATTCGGCGTTGGATAATTTCAATATGGGGTGCTCGTCGATTGAATGTTGTACTTCTCCAACCACTGCATCCATCGCGGATTGGTGAAATCGTTTTAAGAAACTATTATGCCAGTTCAGAAATTGAGGTTAGAGCGATTGAGTGAACAACAGAATATCATTCTAGCCTACTGGGAAAGTGAGTTTGAGTTATCAAGAATGGGATACAGTAGAACTTGAAAAATTAGGTAGGGAGCAAAATATCTTCTTTGGAAACGAAAATAGAACTCGAGTGTTCGTCTCAGTCAAGGGTAGGAACATCGGAGGTGGAGCGAACACCTTTGCTAGCAATTTCTCTGATTGGGTGAAGAGCCGCTCTGACGGGTTTGTCTTAGAAAAAAAATTATCGAGAGCCGATCTGGCTATCGTGATAGCAAATAAGGTAAACGAAAAAGAGTTGTCGCGAGCGAAATCAAATGATTGCTTTGTTATTCATCGACTAGATGAACATGTTGAGAAAGATGAGGAGGGCGGTAGGCGTATCACGCATCAGGCAATTCGAAGAATAAACCAGCTTGCAGATGTCACGGTTTATCAAAGTGACTTCGTTTTTCAAAATATGCACCCGTATCTTTCGTTCCCACAAAATTACGAGATAATCTTAAATGGGGGAGATCAAACCAAGTTTTTCCCGGCCGCCGAGGTCGGATCCTATGTTGGCCACGTCTCGTGGTCGGCGGGCGGAAAAAAACGTCTTGATCTTCTTTATGCTTTCGCAAAGGAGAATGCGGCACAGAAATTTCTCCTTGTTGGAAATCAAGAAAGGTCGAAGTATCAATTTGGGATGTTGCCGAATGTTCGGTGTGTAGGGCCCGTGCGACGGAGAGATCTATTGAAATGGTTACACAAAATGAAATGGATTTATTTTCCCTCGGAGAATGACCCTTGCCCAAATACGGTAGTTGAGGGAATATTAGCTGGGCTTCCGGTATGCTTTAATAAAGATGGCGGGACGCGTGAGTTGGTGCGGGGTTGTGGGCTTCCACTTGAAAGGGCAAGTGAGATGGACGGCGGGTTGGAGGAAATGAGGTCTCTTGCTCTAGAACGTTCCGATCTTTTTTTCGAAAGGGCGGCTGAGAAATATCTCAATCTATATAGGCAATACTCACGCGGGCGATCATGACCACTAAGGTGCTACGGTGTGATTGAAAGAGTCAATAAGCACGAGAAGGAAATGACGCTCATTGTTGGAGAATTGAATAGGTAGCGTTGCTGCGCGGGATCGAGACCTATACCGCCTGGGCGATGAAGTGGGTAGGCGGAGACACTGGGTTAACTCAGTGAAGGGACTTGCGGCAAGACACCCGGGCTTTAGGTTCGGTGAAAAAGTTACCCAGGTTTTGCCGAGTCGGACCCCAATAATGTCTCGAAAAACTCTACATATTGCCTTGCGATCGCCCCGGTCGAGAACTGTTGCATGCCTGTATATGCGGCATCTCCCAATTCCTTTAGGAGCGCTCGGTTGTTTTGAAATTCCTCTAGCGCTGTGCTCCAATCGGATGTTGTGTTTGCGATAATGCCACCCTTCGTTTTGGCAATTAATTGTTCATAAGATGGAACTGGCGATGCAAGTGCCGGAATGCCCTGCGCCATGAATACGCCAATTTTAAAGTGGCTATGGCCTAGGTCGTAGAGATTCGTAATCTCTCGTGGAGAAATTGCGATATCTCCTTTTAGTAGAGCTCGAGGGGACGAGTTATAAGACCATTTCGTAAAGCGAAATGGAATTGATAAAGTGGGCGGCTTGTCTGAAATTACATCTAACCCTATATCCTGCCGCGTGAGTAAGGCAGTCACTTTCTCTAGGTGGTGCGCTTTGGATGACACTCCAGCCCAAATTGCACGAAGCCTCGTTGATTCGTTAAGCGTTGCTCGTTTTTTGTAGCGATAATGGGTTTTATCAATTGAGTCGGGTATGTGTGCCGCAAGCGGGCTATAGCCGCGAGCTCGCCTAGCGATAAAATCTGATGCACAAAGAATGCCGTCACATTTTGCAATAGCTGCGAGCGCGGCCAGACTTTTTTCTTGTGTCATGCCATAACGGCCCATCAGTAACCCAGTAACGTCAAAAGGATTCGTACAAAGATCGACAGCAATTTTTGCGCCGTTAGTACGTTGATACTCGATAATATTCTGTATTGGGGTAGAAAAATCGCGGAGAAATATTGCGATATCACAGTCTATTGTTCGTTGATTGAAAAATGACGAAATACCAAGTTTGTCGAGTTCAGGGATTAACTGTAGGCATCGAATCCAGACCGAAGGCATGAACGAGTCATAGTTATAGTAGGGTAAATAACTTTTATTAGTGAGCCTGTGCAGCAGGGGAGACGGAAAAAACCAACCAATTTTCACAGGGTATCCTTTAGGGCTGAACAATTATTGTCGGGCGTTCCACATCTGCTTAGATGGAACTATATCGCGAATGGAAAGACGTACTACTAGATTGTCCCGGGTGATATTATCCGCTCGCGGTAAGCAAATCAAAACGAAACGTGCCAGGGTACAAAAAATGAGTGGGAGTGATGGTAGGAACATCATAGGATTAAAATGGGAGTCCTAAATTCTGCAGTATCCCGTCTGGAGACTCCATTTCCGGCAGAGCGACGGAGACCGCGAACTCTGTCTTTTGAGCCGACTAGGAGGTGCAACGTAAATTGCGCGTTCTGACTAGTGGGGTTACAAATTTAGCTTCTCAATACTGGGGTCGATCTGCTGCCGCGAGGGCCCCGGGATGTGGAGTGGCCACTGTATGAGAAAATCTTAACCGATGCAGTTGATTTTAGGATGAACAAAATTCAACTCCATTTTCAAGGTGAGCCGCTCCTTTATAAAAGATTCTCAGATATGGTCCGGGCCGCAAAGGCGCAGGGCCTCTACACCCAAGCGCTCACAAACGGACTTCCTCTTACCAGAGAGAAGACGAGGAAGATAATTCATGCTGGCCTGGATAGCTTAAGGTTTTCGGTAGATGGCGCTACGCACGCGACATTCAAAAAAATCGAGTTGGGGGAAAGCTAGATCATCCTCTTCGTAATATGAAAATCATGGTTGAAGGGGCGAAAAATACGAGAAGTGATATTCGACTACTCTGGCAGTTCATCGCATTGAGAAATAATGAGTACGGGTTTCAGGTTGCGGAGGAGTTAGCAAAAAACATTGGAATACGTTGTATCAAGAATTTGCGGAAACAGATGAGAGCCTCGCGCCTAGCAGTCCCCAATTGAGGGGTCGACTTCTCGCGAAGCCATGTATTGATATTTAAAGAACCATTTTTTTGTGTGCCACACTGTTGAAGCCGTAGCATGCTGCTACGACCAAGAAGGAGAGAATGTGGCGGGGTCCCTCCAAGATTGAATCCTTAAAAAGATTTGGAACTCAGACAACTATTAAACTTAAGGAGTCGAGTTGATAATGCCGAAAAAGAACCCGATACTGACTACATATGTGCAAAACTTCCTAAAATGGACAAGGATGCAGGTTAATTTTGGCAACTAAAGCCTCGACAAACGAAAAACCGATTTGATGTCAATGGATGTTCAGTTGCTTTACGAGGTGCAAGGAAGTCCTTGGGGGGGCGTAAACAGTTTTTTTCGCAATTTTAAAGAATATGCGAAAGACGATAACCGAATTCACTTAGTCAATTCTTCCGATGAAGCGGATATCATCTTGACGGCGGGGAACTATATTGGGCCAGGTAAGAAATTATCTTTGGCCCATCTTTGGTGGTTATCGAAACGGCGTGATTTTAGTTGGCCTTTCCCATTTCCTTACTTGAAAACTCGTGAACGTGGGAAATTGGTTTTCAGATTAGACGGGCTCAGAGAGGTGTACACTGGCTTGCGTAATCCGAGTGATAGCCGATTAATCCGAAATCTTAGGTTTGCCGATGGCATAGTCTTTCAAAGCAATTTCTCAAAAGATATTTTCGAAAAACGTGGAGTCATAGCGCCACGCCAACAATCAATAATCACTAATGGGGCTGACGAGAATATATTCTTCCCAAAGAACCTTTGCAAATCGCCAATTGATGGAGAGCTGGTTCTTATTTCGAGTTCTTGGTCTACCAATAGTTTGAAGGGATTTAAGGAGATAGCTAGAATTTCAGAAGAAGACGTTCGTGTACGACACATTGGTCGTTGGCCCGATGGGATTTCAAGCAGTAACGTTGCGCGGTTGGGTGTTATGGGACCGCGCGAAATGGCTACCACCCTTCAACAGGGTGATTTTTTCTTCTTTCCTTCAAGAAACGAAGCGTGTTCGAACGTGCTACATGAGGCTTTAGCATGTGCATTGCCCCCGATCTATTTAGAAAGTGGCGGGAATTCACAAATTTGCGAGGATGGCAAGTTCGGAATACCATTTAGGGAGGCAGACTTTGAAAAGGAGCGGCTTGAACAACTTCTTTCGAAAGCGAGAGAGCAGCATGACTATATTCGGTCTAACATCATAGAAGACTTAGATCGCTTCACATTTAAGAGATGCTATGAGGAGTACCTTAGATTTTTTGAGTCAATGTTGGTGTAAGAGTGGAGAGATGGGTGACTAACGAGGTTGAAGATTGGATCGAAACTGTAATTCTAGGACTTCCTGATTTTGTGGAGCGTATGAGTGACCCAATCGAAGATGGAAGGTTCAAATACTCGCTCTCAGGAGACCTAAAATTTCGGCAAAGATGGGGTCTTGGAAACTCTGTTTTCGTGACAAAGATCCTCTATATGCTCAATATTGATGGTGAGTTGACCAACGATTCAATCGCTAATTACATACTGTCGTTTCAGAATGACAATGGGGAAATCTTTGACCCGCTGATTTCAAGACGATCTATGTGGCATCGCTCTCTCTATTGCCTTGTTGATCGAGACTTTAATAACTTGTTCGGAGCGCAGATTCGAAGGGCGGAGTCTCGACAGTCGCTTGCAGCGTTGCGTGCGTTGCAAAGTCACCCAGAGTATCCATATAAAGCTGTTCCGTCATCAGTTGACGAGGTAAAAAAGTATATCCATTCTTTGAATTGGAGAAAGCCCTGGAATGCCGGAAGCCACTTTGGCGCCCTGATTTTTTTACTCAAGAGTAAAGAGTGGTGGTCGAGTAGCGAATCCTGTCGCGACTCGGGTGAGAAGGCCGAGTCTTTGATTGAAGAGGCCTTTAGGCAAGTTAGTGTATATAGACAAGACAATGGTGCATGGTTTATGACTGGCGCGTCACCATCAACTGCGGAACAAGTTAGCGGTGCGATGAAGATGACTATCGCGTTTATGGTGGCTGAGAAGGGAGCCACAGGAAAGGAAGAACAGTTGATTGATCTTTGTTTGGATTTGGCCATAAAGCCGGATGCATGTAACAACTTTAACTTGGTCCTTGTGTTGTACTACGCTTTAAAAAGTAAGAACTATCGGTGGTTAGATGTATCTCGGTTCTGCTCTGAGGCGATTAGTCGATACCGACAACATTACTGGCCAGAAACGGGAGGGTTTTCTTTTTACATTGGAAGAGCCAATCATCGTTATTACGGGGCGAGATTAACCAAGGGTCTCCCCGAGCCGGATATTCATGGAACCCATTTGTATCTATGGGGGATAGTGCTCATCTCGAACATGCTAGAGTTGCCTATCCGGAAACGACTTCGAGAGCCAATCACATAAAGATTGGTGACTTCTGACTGGGGTGGCGATCAGAAAACAGAGCGTGACGTGATTATTGAACGGCGTGCGTTAGTAATAATAGGATAGCCTGTCGGGCATCAAGGAGAGACGTTTCGATCCCGACTTCACCGGGGGCGGTAAGATCGGTTCGGCACGGGATAGAATTCGCCTACCAGAATATTGCTGGGCAAAAATGCCACTGTCGGACCGTATATACAATTAATCTATAGATTAAAAGAAAACCCTGTTTTTCGAAGTCGTCAGAACATCACTGATCAAGTGATGATTCATCTATAAGCCGGGCTTTGAGTTATGTTGAGGGGTACCAATTTTTATTGGGAGGGTGGGTCGCGGGCTGGTATTCAGCGAGAATGTATCGGTGTGCACATGCGCTGTTTCGATGGGTGTAAGGTGTAACATGAAGCCAGAGCGGGACAGGACACTTACAGTCTTTTTAACTTTCGGTATGAGCCTTGAGGACTGGGCAAAAGCGGGCCTTTTGTCTCGAGAGGTAAAGTTGTATCAGGAACTGCGCCGAGAGGGGATGAACGTTCAGCTTGTTACTTATGGAGGGGTTAACGATCGGCGGTGGGGCTCTGAGTTGGATGGAATTGATGTGGTGCCAGTCTACGAGTATATGTCTCGTCCGCGCACTATAATTGGCCAGTTAATCAAGTCATTTGTTATTCCGTGGGTGATCGCACCATACCTATCAAGAAGTGATTTGTTCAAGACCAATCAGATGATGGGGGCCTGGGTTGCGGTTATTGCGAAACTACGGTATCGAAAACCACTGCTACTTCGGTGTGGTTATGAAATGTCCGAATTTTTCAGGCATGCTCGGGTAAGCCATTGGCAACAGTCTGCAGGGTGGTTGCTATCATTGGTGGGCTACTTCTTGGCGGATCAGATTCATGTGGCGACGGCCGCGGATCGAGTGCTTATTCACCGGAGATTTAGAATCCCAACCCGCAAGATTAAAGTTTGGCCTAACTGGATTGATATCGACGAATTTTCGCCTCTCTCCGCTCAAAGTGAAAACCGGAATGGCGTGTTGTTTGTAGGGCGAATTTCGGACCAGAAAAACCCATTGCTGTTAGTCGAGGCACTTGCGGGCACAGATCAGCCACTCCTTGTGGTGGGCGATGGTGACTGCGCAAATGATGTGCGGAAAAGAGCACGGGCACTTGGTGTGAGGGTAGAGTTTCGTGGGAATATTGCCAACGAACTTCTACCGGAAATCTACAGGCAATGTGCAGTATATGTGATCTGCTCGCGTTACGAGGGCAATCCAAAGACACTGCTCGAGGCTATGGCCTGTGGTTGTGCAGTGGTAGGCACCAACGTTCCCGGCATTCGAGAGATTATTGCTCACGAGCGGAATGGCTTGCTGGTGGACGAGGATCCTGTAGTATTACGTACGGCACTGCTTCGTCTTTTGGCCGATAAAGGGTTGCGTGGCAAGTTTGCTGACGCAGCTAGGCAATGGGCCATGCAGACGCACTCTCTAGAGTCCGCAGTGATTAGGGAGTGGCAGACTTACAGCACACTCTTAAGCCGTGTAGACACGCGGGCATTTTAGGGACAATAGATGGGGATGGTTGCAGCGATTAATGAACTGCAGAGGCACTGCAACTACGCGTTCAGTCGCATGGGCAATTTCTTGATTGATAGAACCGGTTCAAGCAACCCGCTCGTTTCAAAACCAGTAGCTACCGAGCAGACCTATCGTGAGCTCGCCAAGACAGCGGCGGCGCAGATTTATCCAGAGATTGATGAATTTGAGATAGCTAATGCGTTTGCTATTGCTCCGGCGTGGCTGCATGATTTGGCACTACACACTCAGATTGTCGTTAAGAAGTCGCCGTTGTGTTACGCACATGGCCGTATTCTTTATAGTGCACTATCAAGATACCTTGCCGAAAATCCACGTCTGAGTAAGATCAATATACTTGAGACCGGAACAGCGAGAGGGTTTTCTAGTCTCTGTATGGCGCGGGCGCTGTCCGACATGGGTCGCCATGGTTCAATAGTGACGTTTGATACTCTGCCGCACCAGGTGCCAATCTATTGGAATTGTATCGACGATATTAACGGTAAGAGATCACGAGAGGCATTGCTGGCGCCATGGGCGGATCTGGTTCAGGAGTATCTGGTTTTTTTGCAAGGAGATACCCGCATGATGCTCCAGAGGGTTAACTTAGGAAGGGTGCATTTTGCGTTCCTTGACGGAGCGCATACCCACACGGATGTTATTTTTGAGTTCCGCCAGGTTGCGGTCGACCAGCGCCCAGGTGATACCGTGGTTTTCGACGATTACACGCCTTGCCAGTATCCTGGACTGGTCAAGGCGGTAGACGAAATCTGCAACCTTTATAACTACGTACCCAAAAAACTCTTTGCCCATTCGGGACGAGGATATGTGGTCGCGATCAAACAATAAGCCAATGTGGATTTGGTCTGAACGTATCTTGAGATGATATGTGTGGCATTGTAGGAATCTGGGATCTCAGTCGGCGAGCGAGTTCCGACAATTTGCGTGAAAATGTTCAGAAGATGGCGGCAGCGCTTGAACATCGAGGCCCGGACGATGAGGGAATTTACCTAGACCCGAATAGCTGCTTAGCGTTGGCACACAGACGGCTGTCTGTCATCGATCCTTCCAGTCAAGGACATCAGCCTATGATCTCCTCATGCGGAAGATTTACGATTGTCTACAATGGGGAGATCTACAATACCACTGAGTTAGGCGATGAGCTAGTTCACCGCGGCCGGCGGTTTAGGGGTCATTCAGATACGGAGGTATTACTCGAAGGGTGTGCTGAATATGGCATAGAAAAATTTATCCAACGGGTCAACGGCATTTTTGCATTCGCACTATATGATTCGGTGTCCCGATCTTTATGGCTTTGCCGAGATCGTATGGGTGTTAAGCCACTCTATTATGGAATAGTCAGCGGCTGCTTACTGTTCGCTTCAGAACTTAAGGCTCTAGTCAGGCATCGGGATTTCCCGCGGCAGATTAACCACGCCGCTGTGGCTGAATTTCTCCAGAATAATTGTGTTCCGGGTGATCGCAGTATTTATAAGGGAGTGGGCAAGGCCACGCCTGGCACATTGCTCCGGTTTGCAGAAGATGGCCAGTCACGGAGGGTTACCTACTGGTCACTTGCCAACGTTGTGAAAAAGGGTGTCGCTGATCCTATTACGCAACCAGAGGAGGCGCAGGCACGGCTGGGAGATTTATTGCAGGATGCAGTAAAGAGGCAGATGATTTCAGATGTTCCTCTGGGTGGGTTACTGTCCGGCGGTATTGATTCGTCGCTGGTGGTCTCAATGATGCAGCGGGCAAGTTCACGTCCAGTCGAGACTTTCACTATAGGCTTCAAGGAGCGGGATTTCGATGAATCACGCTATGCGGCGGCAGTGGCTGAGCATTTGGGAACACAGCATCACGAGGTCATAGTTACAGCTGAAGACGCGATGGCAATTTTGCCAGATCTATCAGATATTTACGATGAACCATTTTCGGATTCATCGCAGATTCCAACTTGCCTACTATCAAGGCTAGTTCGTCAGAACGTAACAGTAGCGCTTTCCGGTGACGGGGGTGATGAATTATTTGCGGGCTACCCGAGATATGGTCAGATGCAAAGACTGGCCCGAATTCTCGATACCCTACCGAGTTTGTTTACTCGTAATCTTTGCCGAGCGGCATTGCTAATGCCCGAAACTTGGTGGCATAGAGCATCTGGATGGATTCCAGCAGTTCAACAAAGCAGTGGAGTAGTAGAGCGCAGCCGTAATCTGGCAAGCCGTCTGATAGAGGATATCAACGAAGTGTATCCCTATCTACACTGCCATTGGCCAGATACAGGGCTAGTGATGGCTGATGGTTTTACGTCTTCAGCGTATATGCAGGAAGCAGAGGCTCGGGAACTACTAGATGCGCCGATATCGAGATGGCAGTATCTTGATATGCTGCACTATCTTCCAGATGACATCCTGACAAAGATAGATCGAGCGAGTATGGCGGCATCGCTTGAGCTGCGAGTACCATTGCTAGATCACCGAGTGGTCGAACTCGCTTGGCAGATTCCGGAGGGGATGAAAACTAATGGCAAAGATGGCAAGCTTATCCTTCGAAAAATTCTAGCGGATCACTTGCCCTCCGAGTTGTTCGAAAGACCCAAAACAGGTTTTGGAATTCCTTTAGGCGATTGGATTCGTGGCCCTCTCAGTTCGTGGGCAGAGGACCTAATCAACCCCAACATGGTTAAGAAATACGGTGTACTTAACCCGGATACCGTCTGGGAGATCTGGCAAGAACACCGCGCGGGTACTCGTGATTGGGGTTATTGGCTGTGGGACTTGATTTCATTACAGGCCTGGCTGGAAAAAGATAATACTGTCACTGGCCAGTTTTGATGGGGCATGAGCCGCCGGTGGTGTCTGTTCTCATGCCTGTCCATAATGGAGCCCGTTTTCTAGAAGTTTCTGTCAAAAGCATTCTTGCCCAGACATTTGGTGACTTCGAGTTGATTATTGTCGATGATGGCTCCACCGATAAGACGCCCACTATTCTTTCGAGTCTTGCTACGAAAGATTCGCGCATTAAGTTATTGCACAATAGTAGTCGCCAGGGAATTTCAGTAGCTCTGAATCAAGCTGTTCGTTTGGCATGCGCGCCTTTAATTGCGCGGATGGACGCGGACGACTGGGCTCATGAGTCCCGTTTTGCATTACAGATCGAGGCATTTCAGCAGAGTGCAGGGCTAGTGGTGTGTGGGAGCAATGTGACCCATGTCGATGAGCAGATGCGCCCGCTTTTTCATACCGTCCTTCCATTATCAGATTGGAATATTCGATGTGCTACGTTGTTCGAAAACCCCTTCGCGCATTCTGCAGTCATGATGCAGGCGGCCGCGTTTCGCTGCATTGGTGGCTATAACGAAGGTTTTTCGACCACACAAGATTATGAGCTTTGGGTCAGATTAATGGCCCATGGAGAGGTACGTAATCTAGAAGATTCATTAATTAAACTTCGGCGTCACTGTGCATCAGTCTCGACTCACCAGCATGACGAGCAGTCAGCCAGGACCGCAGAGGTTCAGCGTGATTACGCTGGGAAATGGCTCGGAATACCTGATTGGCATGAGTCAAGATATCTTAATATTCGTCAACACCTATATCGAGGATCGCGTGGATCGGTGACTAGCTTTTTATCTGGATCGAGTGCGGTTCGTGATTCAGTTAAATTGATATTGAGGGTCAAGAAATGCCACCCGAACAAGGACAGTTCTTGGTTAAGACGATATATCCTGGGCCGATGTATCTTTTCAATATTACGCCGACCTGTTGATTTGGCAAAGATTTTCAGTATTTTGGGTTTGACGGTTTGTTACCCAGTCCCGTGCATACGGGGAGTTGCTGAACTGGTGCGAGCAGGGTTGCAAAGCAGGCCAAAACCCTGAATGAATCTATCCGTTGTTTGAAGGGTTTTTTCCATCCTCGTGCATTGGCCAAAACGACGATCGATAAAGACAATAATAATCATTTGCGTAAATGATGTTTTCCTTGGGAGAAGCATCAGGGCAGGAATTAGCAAATAGCAAGTATCTCGGTCGATCGCCGTTTCCACTCATAGATCGAACAAGCTCTGGCGAGGTTACGATGTTGTTTCGAGTGAACTCTTCGAATAAAGAGATCTGTTTATCACGGCTCAGTTTTATAAACTCATCCAGTGACAAGCCTGAAGTCTCAGCTAGCACCGGAGCAATTCCCGTGAGTCGCGTTTTGTCGTAGTGGGCTCCTCCTCTGGCAGAGGTAAACGGGTCTATCCCTAGAAGACCCTTGCGGGAAAAAATGGCAAAATCCTTTTGAGTTTTTTGACCTACACCAACAGTAGAAATTACTCCACTGTTGGGTGGCAGGGATGAAATAACGGGCACCATATCAAAGAAGTCCCGCATTGAACTAGTCTGATTAGACAATTGGGCGGTCAACAAGAGATATCCAGCATAATCCCGTGATTGTGCTGTTAAAAACACCGCTTTAAAGTCAGAGAGTGTTTTGGTAGATAAATGGGGGAGAGTTTGAGCGGAAATGACCAGAAGGATGAGTGGAAAAATTACTGAGGAGCTAGGAATTCTCGAGATGACCTCCGGACTGAAACGGGATGCCAAGAAAAACAGTGTGAAGATACTGATAAGCAATGCGACGTACAACACTGTTGAGATTCGGGAAACACCAGAGTTATCCCAGTTTGATAGCACAAGAAGAATTCCAAAAACCATATAGATCGTAACAAGTGTTATCCAGTATCGACGAGTAGTACGCTCGCGCATGCAAATGAATTCAATCGTGTAGTAAGCAAAATAAAGAGTAGCCACCAGATGTGGCAAATACATGATCCGCCGGGGTTGGAGAATGACCAAATTCTCAAAAATAAATATTGGCCATTGCAGATATTCCACCACTGCACAAAGTGCGATATAAAGGTAGCCAGCCAGCATGAGGGCCATGCCAGGTTTCGCCAGGGTCGCGCGAAGTGATTCGGCTTTTTCTACAAGGCGACCGAAAAACAGACCCATGAGCCCTATAAAAATGTATCCAAAGCTGATCCAGCCTTGGCGAAACTGAAAAAGAATTGAAAGATCGTCAGGATCCTGAGAATAGATGTACTGGTACCACTGTGTGGTTGATAGTGATTTTTCTACCGCCCCCGCATAGAACTCGTAATCAAAGAAAGATGGAATCCCGTATGTAATGTAGTACTGGTAGGCAAAAAAGATTAAAAATGGAGCTCCGAGGAGCGGCAGCCGTAAAAGGTCCCTTGAAGATGCGGACAACACGTATGCAATGCCCAAAACGATGACAAAGTTAGTAGCGTTTACCGGCTGTAGCAACAGCGCGGGCCCTAGTAGGAAACTAGCAAGAACCAGTCGTTTTTTGACGAATGCATATAGAGCGGCAAGCAAAAAGACTTGTGCCCAGGTGCGAGTGTAGATGTCTGCCAAGCTAATAATATTTCCGTTTCCCAGAGAGAATCTACCGGCACCCCCGATCAACACCAGCATAATGGCAAAGCTGGCTATATAAATTGCAAGCATTGGTTCGGCGGTCTTTCCGGCCAAAACTTCGAGTGCCTTGAAGAGAAAAAAGAATTTCAGCGACAAGATCAACACAATTGCGCACAGGTAGAGAATCGGTGTTTTATAGATATAAGAACTTAAAAGAGTCACACAGCGGGGCAAGAACGAAAAGGCACCATTACTCTCAAAAGTGCATTCCCATGACATCGCATTTTGCATGGAAAAATAGTCATTTGCGATGTAATGCCCAAGGCCAATCTTCTTGAGGATGAAGAGGCACGCAAGCAAAAAAACCAACGAGGCAACTATGCAGATGAGGCTAGGAGATGGTCGTAATGGGGGAGCAATAGGTTTCACGGCTTTTATAGAACGAAACCGAAAATCACTTTCAAATCTCGCATCTGTTTTCTACTGATCATTATATACAGTTGAGGTGATGATCTGAGAATTCCCGAAATCCCAGCTTTCGACCCTTGTATAGAGGCGTTTACCAACGTAATGAATTATTTTGTCCAATCTTGAATGCAAAGGGGAGATATGACATGTAGATCAACGGAGTATTGACCTGCTAACATACTGGGCACAACCGAATTAAACGTAATTGCTCCCAACGTATAGGCAAGACTCAGGAGAGCATTCAGGTAGTTGATTACTAACAAGATGAAGTTATTCTCTTTTTTTTAAAACCAGTATGAACATCAATGCGTTGTGGTCGATCTTGGTCCGGAATTGAGTAACATATTATCTATATATACTGGCTGGCATTTGTGGTAACCCAGTTTGTTATTAAAGTATTTGCCGCTTTTTATAGAAGATATCATCGCCGACAGCTAGTTGCTGATATTGAGGGCTTCGCAATTCTTCTCACTGCCCATGATGTGGTACGTTACATGAAATTATGAGGGCATTACAGATAATTGCCCAGGTGGGGTGATTTATTGTGAAGTGCGTGATTCAAGATGTTCTAGGGGAGATTTATATTAATAGATATGGGCAAGGATCCCAATAGAAGACTTAGTACTCTTTTAGCAACTCCCTAAATTAAGCTTCGTGGCGGCTGGAAACCTAGCAGTAAATTGGAAGGTATTTAAGGTAAGTGGTAGAAGTGAGCCACTCAAAGAAGAGACCTATAACATTTAGTACAAATGAAGACCAAAGATCAAAATCTTTCTCCTTGCGCGATTGCTATCACTAGCGTGAAAAAATCGACTGGCCACCCATTAATTATCGCTGAAGCAGGAGTGAACCACGAGGGTAGTATAGAAATCGCTCATCGACTCATTTTTGAGGCAGCCGAAGCGGGTGCCGACGCCATCAAGTTTCAAACATATCGTGCGGATACAATCGCGTCGAAAGAATCGCCAGCATATTGGGATACCAGCAAAGAGCCGACGTCTAGTCAGCATGCGCTATTTCAGAAATACGATAAATTTTGGAAGGATGAGTTTGAGCAACTCAAGATGTGGTGCGATGACGCGAGAATAGAGTTTCTCAGTACGCCTTTTGACATGGCATCAGCCGAGTTTCTTAACGATTTAATGGCTGTATTTAAAATATCTTCTTCAGACATTACCAACAAACCATTTATCAAATATATAGCGAACTTTGGTAAGCCGATTATTCTTTCAACTGGCGCGTCGAACATTAATGAGATTGATAGTGCACTGACCTGGATAGATGGAAAAGGCGTGCCGTTAGCTCTATTGCATTGTGTTTTGAATTACCCGACTTCGGATAAAGATGCAAATCTGGGCATGATTGGCAGTTTGAGAGAGCATTATCCTGAAAGGGTTGTTGGGTATTCGGATCACACTCTTCCAGGCGACATGCGAGTGCTAGAAACTGCATGGTTATTGGGCGCAACAATAATTGAGAAACACTTCACGCATGATAAATCGTTGCCGGGTAATGACCATTACCATTCGATGGATAAGGCAGATCTCCGACTGCTTAAAGAAAATATCACAAGGATCAAGAAATTATTTGGTGAAAATAATAAGCGGTGCCTCGAGTCGGAGGCGCCTGCCCGGTTACACGCCAGAAGGAGCCTCGTTGCTGCCTGTAGCATCAAATCTGGCGCAACGATTACATCAGATATGCTGACCTGGAAACGACCGGGTCATGGGATCAGTCCATCAGAGATTGATCAGGTGTTGAAAAAGCAGGCGTCTAGCGACATCGGTGAAGATGAAATCTTGACGTGGGAGAAGTTGTCATGTGATTGAGGCAACCGGTGTAACTTAAATTCGGCGACTTGACGGATCGACAACTATAATTCCAAAAAAACACGAATAAGGTATGAAGACTGAGATTCTGGGGTCGGAGAATATTCGCTAGTGGAAGACGTTAAACACAGAGAGGAAGTCGGGGAGCTTGATATTCTTCTCAAGGCCTTATTTAATATTAATCGTTCGCTAACTGGTGAGGGAAATCGGCGGACCTTTGATTTATTGCAGGAGATTATTCCACTCAAGGTTTTTGAGTATGCTTGCGGCACGTCTGTGTACGATTGGACTATACCTGACGAGTGGGTGATTAGAGACGCGTACATTAAGGGGGCAGACGGGAAAAGACTGATTGATTTTGGAGAATCTAATCTCCATGTGATGGGCTACAGTACACCTGTTGACCAGAAGATGTATTTCGATGAACTGGCGCCACACCTTCATTACCTGGATTCCAACCCTGAGGCGGTTCCTTATCGAACCAGTTATTACCAACGGGACTGGGGGTTTTGTATTTCCAAGAGTCAATATCAGCAACTAAAGGATATATCGGGACCGCTCACCGTCTTTATAGACTCCGGGTTCAAGCCAGATGGATCTATGGCGGTAGCGGAGTTACTTATCCCAGGAAAAAACGATAAAGAATTTCTGGTATCAACTTACTGCTGCCATCCTTCAATGGCTAACGACAACCTCAGCGGGCTCCTCACCGCAACTTATTTGGCCCGTGACCTGCTGAGCGCCGAGATGCCACAGCATAGTTGGCGTTTCGTTTTCTTGCCCGAAACAATCGGTGCGATTGCTTATCTGAATCACAATGAGGCAGCAATGAAGAGGCTTCTTGGAGGTCTGGTAGTTACCACCTGCGGCGGTCCGGGGGCCTTGGGGTACAAAGAGACTTTTCTGGGAAATCATCTCGTGGATCGTGCGATACGACTGGCTTTCCGGGATCGCAAAGTTGAACCCATACGTTATCCCTTTGTGCCTGATGGCAGTGATGAGCGTCAATACTCCTCACCGGGGTTTCGAATACCGGTAGCAAGCATCACAAAGGACAAATACTATGAGTACCCACAGTATCATACTTCCTTGGATAATCTGGATTTCGTGAACGGCTCGCAGATCAAAGAGAGCTTGGACTTGTATCGGGATGTTTTTCGGATTTTGGATCGTAACGTTGTCTATCGCTCAAACGTACCCTGCGGTGAGCCCCAATTCGGTCGGAGGGGGTTGTATCCCGCAACCGGAGGGGCGATTAATCAGCCCGGAGCCGTTGGTCCTAACGAAATAGCGCGCCAAATCGATGCGATGACCTGGCTGCAATTTCTTGCAGACGACGATCATGATCTTATGATTATTGCAGAGAGATCAGGAATCGCCTTTCTAACACTAGAAAAAATCGCGAGCCAATTGTTAGAGGCAGGATTAATAGAGCTCTGCGATAAACATTGAGAGCGCATAATTGAAAAAACGAGCTCTCGGGATTCTTGTTTCTTTCAAGAAGGTCACGATCCTATCCCGATCTAAATTTGGTGACAACGATTTCGCTAAGGTACATTAGTCGATATCGCTGTCTAAACGGGTAGGTAGCGAACCGCGGTGATCTTGCTCTGCCGTAAGCCCAGATCGGGGCGGCGAGTTACGGTTTTTTCCATATATATTTGCTTTACATCGATAGGCCTTCGCGCAGCCTAAGATGGCTTAGTCGTTGTATGTTGTGTTTTGCGGCCCGTCCAGAGCGCTGAATTCTGTTTCAAGAGAGTGTCCACTGTGAAAACTTCTTACGGCAGCGATACAAGCCATCGCATAAATGGTGATACTTAGGAGGACGATTGCTTTTTTGAACTTGGTGCGTCCTTGACGCTCGCCGCTGGGCCAAAGAAAGATTATCCCAAGGATAATTGCCATGCTGACAGAGATTATCATGCCAATGGTAATCCATTTGCTCTTATATCTAAACGATACAGTGTGCTCACCAGGGGTAATAAATATCCCAACTAGGTTGCCGTTTACTCGTCGAACTCGTTTGTTTTCTCCTGAGGCCTTAGCAGACCATGCGCCAGATGAATATGGGAGGCCGAGCACTAGCCAGCCACCGCCGGTGCTCGTGACATGAAAGTCGAACCTGTTGAAGGTGTTGAATATCAGGCTTATGCTACTGGAACCATCACTTTCCTCACCGTGATTCATTTCCTCATCGAGTTGTATCGTAGGAGAACCTACAACGACAAGCCGTTTGGACTGTGGTTGTTGTTTAATCAGTTCATAAGCGGCATCAATATCTGATACGGACTCTGCTTTGGTAAACAGTTTTGCTAAAGGGGGGGGTGCTTCAAGAAATTGTTGGTATCGAAGTACATCCACATTGCTCATCCCATGTTCGATCCCCGGGGATAGGGGGTAATGCGCGTACAGCGCGCTGGTATGTTTACTCTCGCTCAGTTGCTCGAAAGTAGGTGTCAGTGCCTTTCCGCTGATCCAGGTTCCGTAACGCAGTTGTAAGGAAACGTGACTAATTACTACGAAACAAAGCATGCCTCCAGCGACGTATTTGTAACGGCTTAATTGGGCCCGAATCCGCCTGTTATTTGTAATTAAGAGATAGGCGCTAAGGAGAGCGAGCGAGATCACTCCTAGGACAACCACTAACTCGCTCCACCAACCAGGAATGGCTATAGCATGAGGCTCAACCGAGCCGTGCAAACGGGTTGGTGAGAATACGGAACCCTGGAAAGGGAAATGATGCCGAAAAGAAACAAATATGAGGTAGGAACCAAGGCCTAATGTACTCGCAACGACCCCCCCCCGCCATAGGGTTGCTCTCAAGGTTTCGGGATACGGTGATTGTCTAACGTTAAACATAAGAGTCAACAACAAAATCACTAGTGGAAAGAACAGCAGCGTGAAGCGGCCAGGTACTCGATGGGAATCCGCAAAAGGGAAAAATTTCCAGTAAACAAAATGAAGTCCGGTAGCATCACCTGCGGATAAGCAAAACATCGCGACAAGCGTAAGCCAAATTAGCACCATTACGTTTCGATGGGTGCTGCTGGGCCACGCGCCAAGCCAGCAAAAAAGCAGAATTACAAGTAGGCTTGATCCTCCAAAACTACCATGTACATCACTATCGAGTGGGTAAAATAGGCTGCCAAGTAGATCGAGCGGTGTCTGGGAATAAGATAGACTCCATTGATAATCATTGCCGACTCTCTGTGTATTGTTCAGCATGACCTCAAAATAAAATGGAATAATATAAGTACTGGCAAGAACAATCCCAACAATCATGGAGGCCCCAACTCCCTGGAAGAATTTCCAAGATGAATGTTGAACAGTATCTTTTTCACCGGAAACTAGTTGGAGCGCCATTGGAGTGAATAAGCAAAATATTACAGTGGATAAGAGGGATAGATATATCATCTGGGCGTGTCCACTCGTAACAAGCCAATAGGTTGCAAGGATGATTGGCAACACTATTTTTTTCACCTTTTGATCCAGGAAATAATTCCCAATAGCTGTTACAAGGAAAAGTTGTCCGGTAAATGCTTCTAATGAGGACCCATAACGGAAAAGATCGAGCATGCGAAAATTGTAGACCACGATAAAACTCAAGATAAACGCACTAGTATTTGTCAGATTAAGTCGCCTCAAGAATTTGAACAACAAATATTGTGCAAGTCCTAACGAAAGCAGTCTATAAAAGGTCACCCACTCCAAAGCGAAACCATCCCAATAACCTGGCGATAACATGCTTAGATAAGGGAGGGGGTGCCAAAGCTGGCCGAGCGTCAACGCTGACGATGAGTGCCCCCCCTCAAACCCTGGCACAAACAGTGGAAAGGTCGAGTTCTTAATTGAAAACATGAGTTCCATTTGTTCCCAGATTGAATACTGCGGGTAGTCGTTTCCGATGGTGTAGATTGAAACGTATGGGACTAGCCAATAAAGCACGACAAACGGAAGCAGGATCATGCTGAAAGCCACGGCCAATTTCGCAATCAGAGCGGGACCATTCTCTCTGCATACTGTAAGGAGAATCAAGAAAACCAGAAATCCAGTTGCAGCAAACGCCGACATAAGTGATAAAAAATTTGTCAACTTTCGATGTGCCTGTTCAGTATAAGAATCTGCTATTCCGTCTCGTGAGATAGCATCAGCCAGACTTCTGGCAAGCTCAAAAGGGGCAAGTTGCAATGCAAGGAATGCAATGACCGCGGCGGTACAAAAACCAAAAAGTGCCACGACTATCAACTTAGCGTTCGGTCGAGGAAATGATAGGTAAACCAAAACGTTTTTCATGTGGAGTCAGAAATGAAGGAATTGGCGTGGTGTATTACTTTCCAAAAAAAGGTAGCAGGTTCGAAAAAGTTAAGTTATCGCCTAAATACAGCTGTTGAACTTACAGACTGCTGTAAGAAGCAATTGGTGCGAAACGAGAAGGTTTTGGTAGGGTGAGGCCGTGATATAGATATCGAAAAGTCGCGATGTGAGACGTAAAGGTGAAGTATAAGTGTGGTGACATATCAATGCCTGGGCCCGGTATTAGCGCGCAAGTCCGAATTTATAGGATCGAAGATCCCGAAGGTTGCAACGAGAAGTCGAGTGGCCGCATGGTGAACCCCGGGGCTTGTTTAACTGCAGTTGTCTGGCGATTAAAACTGTGATGCAAAATGAAAAGGCTGTGTGGAGTAAGTTAAAAGTATTTTCGCTATCGGATCGCCTCTTCTAGGCGATAAACTAAGAGCATTAGCAGACGTATCGAAACTATTTCACTGGTGCAATAGTGGGAAAACAGACCCTTTCGGAAAGCCTTTCGTTTCGGCCTCAGTATTGGCAGTGCCCTGGTGAGGCTAAAGTCCTGTGGATAGGGATTCTTCTGGGGTCGCTCATATCCTGGCATATGAATTCAATTGTGCTGGGAATTTTCGATAAACACAATCCAGAGTTGATAGAAGATGTTTTGGTTTTGACGGGAGGTCTTTGCGTATTGGGATTGGCGATATCCGCTAGGAAAGAGTTAACCAAACTGTCGCTTACCTTTTTGTTTCTAGTCTCTGTAGTGGCGATCTTGTTATTTGGGAATGGGGTGGAAAGGTATTGGGCAGATCCCCCGAAGGATGGCTTCATCTCAGGCGGGTTGATACCGTCGAGTGATGCTGACGAATGGGTTGCCGGAGGCTATCGATTACTCGAAAACAGCGAACTCTCGTCGGGTGATCAGCGCCGCCCCTTGAATGCTGCTTTGCATGCGCTCCGGATTTTCGTCACTGGGGGTAACCTGCAAGACAGCATTATGCTGGCTGCCCTAATGGCAGCTATTTGTACTTTGATCGCTGCTATTGAGTTGGGCCGTACTTTTGGGTGGATAGGAGCGAGCGTCTTCTTTTTTATGAGTTTCTCAGTGATTCGTGAGTATTTGCCACTCACGATGACAGAGATTCATGGTTATGTTCTGGGCGCACTTGCCCTTGCACTGCTCCTGCGGGCGGCATCCGTGAGATCGCTAGGGTGTTTTTTTGTTGGGCTCGCATTGTTGGCATTGGCTCTCAACGCAAGGGCGGGGCCGTACTTCGTCTTACCCGCAATATTGATATGGGGTGTCGTCAATCTTGAAAGTAACAGGATCGTATCAACTAAAGCATTGATTTTGGGCCTTGCTGGGATTGTACTTGGGTTCTTGGTGCCGAAAATCTTTCTGGAGTTGTGGGGCTCTGGTGAAAATATACAGAACGCTAACTTTGCACCCACTTTATATAGCATGTCTGTAGGGTCAGGCCGGTGGGATCAGGCGTACCTTGATTTTCCACGCGAGTTCTTTCATAAAATGCAACCTGAAGGAGATATCTGGGGCAAAAACACAGCGAGTTTTCTTTTTCAGTTGGCATTACACAATATCTGGGAAAAACCTCTTGTTTTTCTATCCTATTATGCGGGCCAGCTTTTTTACTTCCCATGGGTTCTGGTATGGGTTCTGGGTGTCCAGCCTGCGCTAGGCGTCCCCGCTGCTATTTGGGTGTCAATTCGTTGGCGGGAGCCGTTGCCACAATTCTTTCTCATGTCTTTTGTTGGACTCTTTTTGTCAGCGCCGTTTATCCTTGAGGCTGGCCACAGAACGTTCGCTGCAGTGTTCCCTTTTACAGCATCAGTTAGTGCCGTCGGGGCAGGTTTTTTGATTAGATTGACTGATGTGCTGCGTAAGAGCCCTACCAGAACTAGAATTACGACATCTGCCTCAACTGGAAAGCTGTTCTGGCTTGGATTGACTCTACTAATAGCAGTAGGGGTGGGCCCCGTGTTAGCTCACCGGTTACACAATCCCGCAATGCCAGAAAAAGTAAATGGATGCGAGCAAAGTGATATAAAGTTAATTTTTCGCGACGATACGGTCACATACTTGAATGTATTTCAGGATGACAGACTAGATACGACCAGAGCCCCAAGCATCGGAAAGAGCGATCTTCTGGAGACTTTCTCGGGAAGTTGGGGTCCGGAGCTTCACCGGATGATAGATCAATTGCCCCCGCCTTTTGCTGTCGTGTACGGATTTTTCTGGGACACGCGAGCGACGGAAACAAATAATAAGGGAGGGCGTTCCTTGCTCCTCGTAACCGACCATATTGATATTGAGCGAAGCAGATACTTTCTTTTTTGCAGCTTGGATGTTTCGGATACCGGCCGTGTTGGCACTATAAAGGAGATCGAAGTGCGGACGACAGGGAAGCACCTTTGATGATAATAGGAAATCAATGACTTGAGTTATCGCGATGCCCGCAGTAGATTGCTTGAGGCGATGATTTGAGTCGCAATGTCGAAGTATCTTTATTTGGGTGCACCGCCCCTTAATTGTTCCTCAAGACATTTAGA